>ULVT01052171.1_pt1 | contig 72290 bp, 76 predicted proteins | sample 1959701 | NCBI WGS metagenome assembly ULVT01 (sample SAMEA4835793, study PRJEB28245) | human gut metagenome | biome: gut microbiome; material: fecal sample | place: Denmark | collected 2008
CGCCACCGCCGCCATGCCGAACGGCCCGGCCGCGCCGAGAAGGCGCGCCGACGCAAGCAGTACGCCTCCGATAAGATACACAACGGCGTATGCCGCGCTTATCACCTCCGGCGAGGTGCGCTCGGCCGTGCTTTTCGTTATCGCGTCCTTGATAGCCGCGATTGATCCTTTCATGTCCATTTTTATCCTCCGCAGTTTACATAAAGTAATAATAATTATACTTATGTAATTCTCCGAAGCGTGTCACTCGGTGCTGTTGAGAAATGTTATTTGCGCATGGAAAATGCGCGAAAATGATTTCGGTTAAAAAAACAGGTACGGTCTTTCGATCGTACCTGTTTTGGATACTAAGCTTGGATCACTGCTTTGCAGCGTCTTCCTTGCCGGCCTGAAGAGCCTTCATGTTGCCGGGCAGGAACTTTGCCTTGCGCTCGCCGAGCTCGATGCGGATTGCTTCGCTCATCTTCTCGTCGTCAACGACGGGAGCCTTCTGAAGCAGTGCGCCGAGGATAGCAACGTTTGCACCCTTGGGGTTGCCAACGCTTTCAGCAATGCGGTTTGCGTCGCAGTAGACGACCTTGATGTCGGTGCGCTCTGCCTTGCGGTCGATCAGAGAGCTGTTGATAACCAGAACGCCGCCGGGCTTAACGTGAGCCTCGAACTTGTCCAGAGAAGGACGGTTCATGGCGACAACGACGTCTGCCATGTCAACCAGAGGAGAAGCAACGGGATCGTCGGAAACGATAACCGAGCAGTTTGCGGTACCACCGCGCATCTCAGGGCCGTAGGAAGGCAGCCAGGAGACATGCTTGCCGTCGAGCATGCAAGCCATTGCAAGGAACTTACCGATCAGGAGCATGCCCTGACCGCCGAAACCGGCGAATATAAACTCTTTTTTCATATTATTCGGCCTCCTTGTCTTTCTTAACACCGAGAGGATAGTAAGGAATCATATTCTCTTCGAGCCACTTCATAGCCTCGATCGGGCTGAGACCCCAGTTGGTGGGGCAGGTGGAAAGAACCTCTATCAGGCAGAAGCCCTTGCCCTGCATCTGATAGGTGAATGCCTTTTTGATGGCCTTCTTGGTCTTCATGATGTTTGCGTTGTTGTTGACAGCGCAGCGCTCGATGTAGTAAGAGCCGGGGATGGTCGAGAGCATCTCTGCAACGCGGATAGGCGCGCCGCACCATGCCTCGTCACGACCTTTGGGGGAAGTGGTGGTCTTCTGGCCAACGAGGGTGGTAGGAGCCATCTGGCCGCCGGTCATGCCGTAAATAGCATTGTTGACGAAAATGGTGCAGATGTGCTCGCCGCGGTGTGCAGCGTGGACGATCTCAGCAGTACCGATGGAAGCGAGGTCGCCGTCGCCCTGGTATGTGAATACGAGGGTATCCTTGCCGACAACGCGCTTTGCGCCGGTTGCAACTGCGGGTGCGCGGCCGTGTGCGGCTTCGTACATATCGCAGTTAAAGTAATCATATGCAAATACGGAGCAGCCGACAGGTGCTACGCCGATGACCTTACCTTCTTCGATAACGCCTTCCTTTTCGAGCTCCTCAATGGACTCTGCTACCAGACGGTGGATAATGCCGTGGTTGCAGCCGGGGCAGTAATGGAAAGTCTTATCGGTAAGGAGTTTAGTTCTCTCAAATACTACGGACATTTATTTACCCTCCTTCATGCTCTTGATCTTTGCAACGATCTCGTCGGTGGTGGGCATCTGGGAGCCGCAATGGCCGAAGAAATCAATGGGCTTTGCGCCGTTGACAGCGATCTTAACGTCTTCGATCATCTGGCCTTCGTTCAGCTCTACGTCGAGAACTGCCTTTACGCCGTCAGCATTGGCTGCTTCTGCAACAGCCTTGTACGGGAACGGCCATACGGTGATGGGACGTACCAGACCGACGTTGATGCCTTCGGCCTTGAGCTGATCAATAGCAGACTTTGCGATACGAGCAACAGTGCCGAATGCGGTGATAATGTACTCTGCGCCTTCGCAGTTGTAGTTTTCCCACATCTTCTCGTTCTTGGCGACCTCAGCGTACATTGCCTGCAGGACTGCGTTGTGCTCGGAAAGGGACTCGGTGTCGATGTAAATGGAGTTGATGACGCCGCGCTTCTCGGGATCGTCGCCGGGCTTCCAGCCGGTGCAGGCCCAAGGCTTCTTCTCGGGATCGATCTTGAACTCGACCATCTCGGGCATCTCAACAGGCTCCATCATCTGAGCGATGATGCCGTCTGCGATGAACAGTACGGGGATACGGTACTGCTCTGCCTTGTCGTATGCGAACATCATGATGTCAACTGCTTCCTGTACGGAAGAGGGTGCGTAGGTCAGCAGGTGGTAGTCACCGTTGCCGCCGCCCTTGACAGCCTGGAAGTAGTCGCCCTGGGAAGCCTGAATGTTGCCGAGGCCGGGGCCGCCGCGCATTACGTTCAGGATAACGCAGGGAAGCATTGCACCTGCGCAGTAGGAGATACCTTCCTGCTTCAGGGATATACCGGGGCTGGAGGAGGAAGTGATCGCACGGGCGCCGGTGCCGGCTGCGCCGTAGATCATGTTGATCGCCGCGACTTCGGACTCTGCCTGCAGGAAGCAGCCGTTTACGTCGGGATCAAACATACGAGCGGACATGTATTCAGGAATCTCAGTCTGCGGGGTGATGGGATAGCCGAAGAAATAACGAGCGCCAGCTCTGATGGCTGCCTCTGCAATAGCTTCGCTACCCTTCATAAGAGTTTTTGCCATTATAATTTCCTCCTTAATCCTTCTCGATGTGGATTACCACGTCGGGGCAAGTGCGTGCGCAGGATGCGCAGCCGATGCACTCTTCAGGTTTTACAACCTCTGCCGGGTGATAGCCTTTTGCGTTGATTTTTGCCTTGGAAAGTTCAATGCAACCCTTGGGGCAAGCTCTTGCACAGAGACCGCAGCCCTTGCACAGGTTCTCATTGATGGTTACCTTTACCATTTTGCTACCTCTTTTCTTTATTTTTGCTTTTTGCTAATTTATTTAAATCCGCATAAAGCGGGGTCGCGCAAATCAATGCTTGAAATTTTTCTGCGGATCGACCGTGTGCAGTCCGTATTTAATATACGAATCCCAATCACGGTGCATGTACACATCTATGGGGATGGGCTTGCCGATATACTTCGGATCGTGCCCTTCGGAAAGGAACTGTTCAAGCAGATCCTTTTTGCCTGTCGTATATGCCACGGGGATACCCGTCCTGTCGGAGACTTCCTTGAGCATCTTGTATCCGTCGCGCAGCTCCTCGACGCTTGTTTCCGTTGCAAGGTTTGCGTTGTTGATCATGCCTGTTATCTGGAGTCTTGAATGTGCCTGCATTCCCTCCTGAAGTCTTATGAGCTTCTCAACCGTGCCGGAAAGCGGTCTGCGGATATTGACGACGTTGAGCACCTCGAGCGAGCCCGGCTCAAGATCGACGAAATCCTGATGATATCTGCCGAGCGCCGTTGCGCCGACATCATCTCCGCCGACGTCGAACACTACCGTGTCCCATTCAAGGACGAATGCCGAAGCGACCTCCGCCGGAAGCGAGAGCGTTTCGATACCGGAGCATGCATAGTTAGGAGAGACAAGCCTTATCTCCTTCTGCTCGACCATCTTGCCGCGCTCGGTAAGTCTGAAATATGTGTTGACCATATCAAGGTCTATAAGTTCTGTCCTGTCTCCGCGTGCGGCGGCCTGCATTGCGAAGTTCAAAGCAAGCTCGCTTTTGCCGCTGCCGTAGTTGCCGATGAGGACTTTAACGTTTTTCATCGCCGGTAACCTCCGTTCATTATATGAACGCATTCAATTGTTTATATTGTAGCATCCTGCAATTTTTCCGTCAACAATTCTGCTTGTTAATTTCAAGATAATCGTACTTAATAATTCACAAAAATTGAGCATATTTTTTGTGGATTTAGTCAAATGAAATATTTTCTTAAAAGTTTTGAGCTGAAATCAGTGCATTTTTTGCTTCCAGTTTGCTATTTTGCATCGGCAAGCGCGAAAATGCAATTTTGGCATGCTTTCAGATATTTTGATGCTTAAAATGTGCAGACACAGTTTTGTCTGTATCTGCACATTTTATCGTCGAATGCACTATTGAAGCATTCCGTATTTAATTTTAATGCGCCTGAGTTTGGAAAGCACGGGCTTTTGCAGCAAAAGCAGGAACACAACGGTTCCCGATGCATGGATAAGATTGAACGTAAATCCGGAGGCATACATTGCAAGCAGCGCCTTCCAGCTCATCTCCTGCGAGTACATAAAAAGCGATCCTGTGTCGAGCAAAACACCGTAGATAATGAGCACCGAGAAGAAGCCGTATATCAGCATCGGAGCCGTTTTCACTTCCCTGTCGCGGAACAAAATTCCGGCAAAAAAGCCGACGAGCCCGAAGCCGAACATCTGCCACGGCGTCCACGGCCCCTGGCCGAAAAACATATTTGATATAAGCCCTGCCGCGGCGCCGGTGATAAATCCGGCCTCGGCATTGAACGCAACGGCCGTGAGTATGACAATGGCGCACACGGGCTTAAACTGCGGTGCCCAATAGAAAGCCACTCTTCCTGCCACAGCAAACGCCGTCATGACCGCAAGCAGCACGATCTCGCTCACCTGCGGCCTGCGTACTTCAAACCGGGCGAAAAACGGCAGCATTGCAAGCAGTATGATGATAACCGACGTTAGGTAGTATTTTCGGCTGCTCCACAGCCATGTTTCGACCGCGATTGCGGCGGCCGAAAGCACGATCACCGCAAGCGTCACGGTCACGCGGCCTTTTTTCACTGTTTGAGGCATTCGATCACCTCCCCGGTGAGGACCGCGTTTTCAATCATGCCGCGGCTGAGCCTGGCAGCCGCCGTAGTGTAAAAGAAATTGCCGGAGAAAAACTTGCGCGGTGCACTCCGGCAGACAATTTCACCGCGAAACAGCAGGGCGCAGCGATCGGCGCATTGCGCGCAGAACTCGATGTCGTGGCTTACGAGGAATATGGTTTTGCCCTCGGCCTTGAGACGGGACAGAAGCTCGCCGAAGCGGCGCTTAAACTCACCGTCCATTCCCTTTGTCGGCTCGTCAAGAAGCAGCACGTCGGGCGCGGTAAGCAGCACTTTTCCGAGTGCAAGGCGCTGCTGCTCGCCGCCGGATATATCAAACGGGTGGCGCGAAAGCACGCCTTCAAGCTCCAAAAGCTCCGTGATATGCAAAAGCAGTGCCTCTTCCGGATCAAGCTCTTTTAGCTCGTCGAGCACCGTGTCCTTAACGAAAAGCTCGCGCGGATCCTGCGGCAGCGCCGCCACACGCGCACCATAGGTCTTTACCTTGCCGCGATATGGTTTTAGCCTTCCCGACAGCAGACCGGCAGTTGTGCTTTTGCCCGAGCCGTTACCGCCGAGGAGCGCAAAAATTTCGCCCTTATTAAGTGTGAGGCTCAGTCCGCGCAAAATATCCGGTGCGTTTTTTTCATATCTGAACCAGCAGTTTTTCAGCTCCGCCGCCAACTCCGGGTTAGGCTCGGCAGACGGCTGAGCCGCTTTTACGGAAGCGTGCGCTCGCGATGCGATAAACGCCCTTGCGTCGCTCACGGTGAGCGGTGCGTCGCCCTCGCCGTCAACGGCCGCAAATATCTGCACAGCAGCCGGCATAGACTCGAAAACAGCGCTGCTTTTCACCTGCATTACCGTTTTTTTCGGTTCGCCGAAGGCTATGAGCCGTCCCTCGTCGAGCACGGCGAGCATGTCCGCCATCGGCAGCGCTTCCTCAAGGCGATGCTCGGTCAAAATAACCGTCAGGCCGAGATCCTCGCTCATTTTGCGCAGAGTGCCGAGAAAGTCGGCCGCCGCAATGGGGTCGAGCTGACTTGTCGGCTCATCGAGGATCAGCACATCCGGCCGCAGCACGGCAGCGGACGCCAGGTTTATAAGCTGCTTCTGTCCTCCAGATAGCTCCGCGACGTTTTTTTCAAACAGCTCGTCCAAGCCGAAATAGCTTGCCATTTCGGCAACCGCAAGGCGCATTCTTGCCTGATCCCAGCCGAGACTTTCGGGTCCGAAGGCAAGCTCGTGGAACACCTTGTCGGTGACTATCTGATCATCCGGGTGCTGAAAGACAAAGCCTATTCTCCGCGCCTGCTCGGCCTGGCCGACAGCATCGAGCGCTTTACCGAAAAACAGCACCTCGCCCTCGGCCTTGCCGTGGTCGGCAAGGCATGTCTTGAGTCTGCGCAGGAGCGTACTCTTTCCGCTGCCGCTGGCTCCGCAGATAAGCGTGATCCTGCCCTCGGGTATCGACAGCGTTATATTGTCGACCGCAGGCTTATTCTCGTTTGGATATGTAAAGCTCAGATCGCGGATCTCAAACGCCGCCATACCAGGGCCTCCTTTGCATCAAAAAGCTGCGGCAAAAAGCACAGAAGCGCAAACGCCGCCATCCCGAGCGCCGGTATGCCGCCGAAGCCGCTTATTATTACCGACGGGAAATAGCGCGCGTATATGCCGCCGCTGACGACGCATGCTGCCGTCACACCGACGGCGAAAGCGCACAAAACCATCGTCACAGCGTCGCGCGCCGTGAATCTGTACAGCGAAAAGCTCGTGCGCCGGGCAGCGCCGTAGCCGCGGCTTTTCATTGAGTTTGCCGCGGTAAGCGAGCTTTCAAGCGCCCATGTCAGCGTGACCGACAAAACCTTCATGCTGTTTTTTACGCGGCGGATAAATCCGCCCTGAGCGCTGCCCTGCCCTATCTGCGCACGGGCAGCATCGATGCTGCGAATTTTTCGCCCAAACTTCGGCACGAACCGCAGCGCCATCGACAGCAGCAGCGAAACCGATGGGCTGAGTCTGCCGAACAGGCACAGGAGCTTATCCGACGTCATGACGACGTTAAAGCACTCAAACCACAGTATCACCGCGCTGAACATCACCGATGCGTAAAAGCCGAAGGTCAGAGACTCTTTCGTTACGGCGTTGCCGTTTGACAGATAAAAAAGCGGTGTCACACCTGCGTGGTTAAAAAGTGCATTGAGAACCGACATGAAAATGAGAAACGGCACAAGATAGATAAGCGTTTTTCCAAAATGCCGCGCGCCTTTGAGGATGCAGACATAGCCTGCCGCGGCAGTAAGGCTTATTATAAGCAGCACCGGATGCATATAAAGCATCGTCAGTGTGATCACGGCGGCGAAAAAAGCAAAGCTTGCCGCCGGGTGCAGCTGCGAAAATGCGTCGTTCATGCTCAGGCCACCATGCTTCCGCCGACGTCCGCGCCGAGGTTGCAGGTATAGCGCCACCTGATCACGTCACCGTCCTGCAGCGCATAGCGGCTGCATCCGTAGTTTGGAAACCATCCGTTGACGCTGTACATCCACCCGGAAAGCTCGCCGCAGTCAAACTCATACAGATTGTGTATGCCCTCGACATAGGCGCTGTTATAGCCCGGAGTGAACGTTGCTTCAAGGTGGATATTATTCTCGCGGCAGACGCGCTGCAAAACATCGAATACAGACTCGCCCTCGGAAAACTCAACTGTGACGGCGCCGAGCACAACTCCGTCCGTCGGAAGCACATCAAGCTTTGCCGGGTCAAGGTCGGAGAGATTGTTAAGTATCGTTGCGCAGTCGATCGATATCGTGCAGTGCAGCTTTTTGCTCGTGTCAACATTCGATTTGTCGGGCTCGACCGGCTCGGGCTTGCCTGCCGGCACGGGGTCTGTGCCGTACTTGTCCTTCTCGGTGCGGCTGCCGTCGGAGAGATTTGCTGTATTGCTCGGTTCGGGTGTCGGCTCGACCTCATCGGCGCGGATGATGTACGAAAAAACGTCCGCTCTGATCTTGAAGCTCAGCGTGGTTTTATCGCCGCCGGTAACGGACGCAGCGCACAGCTTTTTGCCGTCTGCATCATAAACGCTCGCGGAAAGAGCATCCCACTTATCATTGAGTGTGACCGAAAGCGTCGGCAGAAAGCCGAAGCTTTTGTCGCTTTTAAGCGTGATCTCAACGCTGCCATCGGTTTTTTCCGTTATCGCCACAGCCATGCACAGATCCTGCGGATTCGTTACCTCAGTGCCAGGAACCGTCCATTTATAGCTTATCTCGCCGCTTTTTCCGCATATTGAAGCGATCTCGCCGCTGTCACGCAGCTGCGAAAAAACATCTTTTGTTATAACGCCGTCTTCGCCGAGGTCAATGTCCCCGGCGAAGTTTACGGCTTCCGCGTTCTTCATGCAGCCTGCAAGCAGGCTGCATATCATAAGAACGAGAAGGATAAGTGCAATTGATCTTTTTTTCATTTCAATGCTGCCGCACGGTAGATAAACGTTACGATCTCGGCACGGGTGCACACTGCGCCGGGACGGAAGCTTCCGTCGTCAAAGCCAAGCGTAACGCCGTTATCGGCAGCCCACATGACTGCATCGTAATAGAATGCGCCGGTGTTGGTGACGTCTGTGAAGCCGTGTGCCTGATCGGCCTTCGGAGTGTCCATATAGCGGTGCAGGAAGGTAACTGCCTGTGCGCGAGTGCAGGTCGCATTCGGAGAGAACGTGGTTTCGGTCGTACCCTTTGTTACGCCCTCTTCGGCAGCCCAAGTGATAGCATCGATATAATTCTTATCGGTGACGTCCGCAAACTTGCAGCTGCCGCTTACCTCGGGACTTCCGGCAAGTCGGTAAAGGAAGGTTACTATCTGCGCGCGGGTGCAGGGCACATTGGGCGCAAACTCGTCCGCACTGAAGCCGCGCACGATATTATTTGCGCTGCCCCACAGGGTCGCTTCGTAGTAATAGTCCGTTTCTTTCACGTCGGCAAAGCCATTTGCAGCCCTTACGCTTACCTTGCATACGGCAGGAATTATTGCGTTATTCTCTGCCGTAGCGACAACGCAGTAATCCCCTGCCTTTGCAAAGCTGATGCTGTACTCGCCGTTTCCTTTGGATACGGCCTTGAAGCCCTCTGCCTCGGTCTTGAGATCGGCCGTGTATGCCTTGAGCTGAGCTTTATCATAGCCTTCAAACTTCGGGCTCCAGTTTTCGTCATAGCCGTTCTGAGCTATGAGCTTTACGGAAGCTGCGGCATAGGTCTCGCAATCGAAGGCCGGTGTTTCAAAATAGGAATATGCGTCGTTATTGGGATAGGAGTTTGCGTTTATGTATGCATAGACATGCTGGCCTTCGCTGACCTTGTCGCTCAGTCCCATGGCCATGGCGTTATCGACAAAATAGCCGAAGTTTCCGCTCTCGTCGCCCCAAAGCTTTGTGATGTATGCGCCGTAGTCGCCGGTCGCGGATGCATAGCCGGCCGCCGCTCCGCCTTCATAATACTGCTCGTGCGTGGCATACATGACCTCGTCGATGTCGATCGAGCCGTCATTATTGCGATCGTATGCAGTTACGGAAGCGTAGCTGAGCTCAATGCTGCCCTTGTCGGCAATGCTGACGAGCACATCCTCGCTTGTGCGCGTAGAAAGGCAGAAGATATTGCCGCTGTCGTTTTTATAATAGAGATTGCCGTTATCGTCGGCAACGAGGCTTGCAATGCAGTACTGCTCATAGCCTTTTGCGTCGTAAAGCTCTGTAAGCTCGGTCTTGCCGACATCGTCGGCCTTGACCTTGATGAGCGAAACGCCGCCGGGATCCATATTGTAGGTGCTGTAGAAATACAGATAGCCGGTGCTCTTGAGATATGCCGTTGACAGGAGCATCTCGCACTGAGGATAGCCGAGCATGTCAACGTGGTTTACGACCTCAAGGGTGTTCTTATCGGCAATGACGAAGCTGCCCTTGGAGCCGCTGTCGGATATGCCGCTGCCCGCGCCGAAGTAAACATAGTTGCCAAACACAACGGGAGCAGACGTGCTCTGAGCGTTGAACGAAACGGTTTTGAGATCGCTTATTGCGCCGCTTTCGGCATTGACCGACGCGCTGCACAGATAGCCGCCCTTGGTGGTGAAATAAACCTTGCCTCCGTCAACGGTGATGCTGCTGCGCGCATCGCCGCAGCCTGCAAGCTCAACAGAGGAAACGGGCTTAACTTCCTCGTTTTCCGCATAGGTCTTTTTGAATACAAGCAGCGAGCTTGTGCCCTTGGTTCCGTTTTCGCCGTCGTCGGTGGCTACGACCACATAGCTTCCGACCTCGGCTGCGCCTGCCCAGTAGAAGCCGCCCTTAACGGTGTAGCTCCACAGGAGCTTTCCGGTTGCGGTATCGACGCAGACGAAGTTTGCATCCTTAGCCTCGCCGTTCCAGAAGCCGGTGTACGCCTTACCGTCGGCGCAGAGAACGGGCGAAAGAGCCTGGCCGGCCAGCTCGTCGCTTACGCTCCACTTGCTCTCAAGCGTTTTTGCGTCGAAGGCCTCGAGCGTGCCCTTGCCGAGCGGCGCGATTATCTCGTCGCCGTTAACAACGGCAGGAGTATAGCCGTAGCTGGGAGAGGAGCTCATATTTCCGCTTGCAACTATCTCGCCGTTTTCAAAGCTGAGCTTATTGATGGTCGTTCCGACCATGACGATAACGCCGTCGTCGGCAACAGTCGGAACGCTGGGAGCGTTCATCCAGTCCGTGCCAAGCTTATTTGCCCACTTGAGCTCGGTGTCGGAAGCGTCGGCCGGGGTCTCTGCGGACACGGTGTCGGCAAACGCGGCAGTGCCGGGCATAACGAGGCTCAGCACCATTAAAAGAGCCAGAAGCAGGCTCAGTGATCTTTTCTTCATAGTTATCCTCCAAGTAAGTTTAGTTTATCGTCTTTCGCAGCCGCCCTACTCGTAGGTAATGTTGAGCGTCCATGCGTCCTCGCGCATATATCCCACCTCCTTTGGATTTCAAATGCGCTTTTGCGGCAAGTCTTCCGGCTCATGGGTCAATCTCGGGCGCGCCTTCCCATAAAAACAGTGGCATCTGCGCCCTCGTCGCCATTCACGGCAGCGGGACTGCTTCGGATTTGCACCGAATTCCTTGTTAGGCCGCGTCGAGCGGCACCGCAAGGTACACTTGATTTAACCATATTATTATATCAGCATTATCGTTTCCGCACAACAGAAAACGCCCTTTTTCGCCAAGGAAAAAGGGCGCAAAATTCAGTTTTGATCGTCGGCAAATTTTCCCGTGTTGATCTCTCCCCCGTTTTTGACCGTATCGGTCAATTCGGCGTCGGGGATAATGCCGAAAAATATTTTTTCCGCCTCATCGGGGCTTACATTGCTGCAAAACAGATTGAAAAAATACTCGTTATCCGTCCACAGGAATTCGATCTCGCCGTCCTCGTGAGTTATCCTGACAACCTTATATCCGTTAAGCTCGATATGCTCAAGCGTTGAGCGCTCCGAATCCGACAGGCCGCCGAGCGTGTTGCGCGGATCGCCCGTTACAAGCTCCTGATCAAGCCAAATAATATCGCTGTTTTCGTTCATGTAGTTGAAAGAAACATATTTATTGCAAACGCATTCGGCAATTGCGTCGTACCCATCCGGCAGATACCCAAGAGTATATACGGTTTCTATTTCCTCCGGCGCGTTTTGGATCACATCCCGGTCAACCGTGAAGAAATACATGCTGCCGTTATCATGGATAAAGAATTTAATAAGCCCCTCTCTCAGCGCCGGGACGGCGAGAACCGTTCCTGTGAGCAGAGCCGCGATTATTGCCGCTATCAGCAGCCTTTTGGCCGCCGTGTTCACGCAGTGCCACGCATTCGAGCCGCTTTTTTTGATCAGCTTTTGTGCTTTCAGCTCAAACTCCGGCGAAAACTCATGCCCTATGCTCTCCGAGGGCGGAACATCGTCAAAGTCGCTCAAGACGCTGTCCAAAATAGCATTTTCAAACGCCGGCCTTGTTTTTTCCATGTTCAAACACCACCCCATCTTCCGCGCAGAACCTCACGAGCAGCTTGCGCGCCCGGCCAAGCTGCTTATCGACCGTAGTCTTTTTCCGGCCGAGAATATCCGCCGTCTGCCCGACCTTAAGGCCGCATACGCAGTGCAGGAGCAGAACATCCCTGTATATATCCGGCATGCGGCTCATCGCGCGCGAGAGCATTTCAACATCCTCCGACGCCGCGATGCGGTCGAACGCACTTTCGTCATACGACGCATTGTGCTCGTCAACGGTGTCAATATGCAGCATTTTATCTCGCCGCTGCTTTTCGGGCAGCATGTTCAGCGCCGCATTTTTTGCCGCTGTGAGCGTATACGCGCGCACAAGGCAAGCGTCGTCATCCGGCAGCGTCCTTATGCTGCGCGCTATCCCCAGCAGTGCATTCTGCACCGCATCCTCTGCCTCGTATGAATCGCGCAGTATTTTATTTGCGACAAAAAACATCTGCTCGCGATATTCGTAATATATCTTTTCGAACTTCTTTATATCCTCCGCATCGTCAATAACGGCGGCATAAAGCATAAGCAAGGCTGCTCCCCCCTGTCAATTTCAGTGTATATGATTCTTCCTCTTTTTTCAACCCCCGAAAAAATTTTAAAATTTTTTCGAAAAATGTGTCCTGTATTTTCGTTTTTTCCTGTCTATATAAGCAGAGGGCAAAAAACAAGAAAGAAAGGAGGGATAAAGCATGAAAAGAATAGCATGTCTTATGCTGAGTTTTATCATCATGATCGGTGCGTCTGTTTCGGCATACGCCGCACAGCCGACCGATGAGGCCGAGCCGCAGAGCTTATATTCGTCAAAGCCGACTGTTGTTTTTTTAATCAGTGAAAATGGCAAAGCTTCTGTTAAGCTAAAGTGTATGGGAAACCGTGACGTAACCAAGATTACGTCAAAAACATGCATTGATAAAAAAGTCGGCACAAAATGGGTCAGAGTAAACGTCGGCACATCGGACAATTACCTGTATCTCACGGCAAATTCATCAACTCTCATAGCAAGTCATCCCGTTTCGCTCACCGGTTCGGGCTCTTACCGCTGCATAACCACATTCACGCTATACGCAAAAACAAGCGAACCAATCACGCTCATCAAGTTCGCAGAATATTAAGGTTCAAGAAAGGAGTAATAGCTTTTGAAGAAGTATGTTTCTTATGATAAACTATTATTAACATGCATAATAGTTCTTTTTTCAATTTATTTATCTATTACATTAATCTCTACGTCTTTTGCTGACTATACCACAACCGCAACATGTTCTCATACTGCTCTTGGAGTACAGTATTCTTAAGTAGCACACCCGCACAAATATTTTAGAACCTGTAAGAGTTGTAATACTAAGGTCTACGTTGGTGGTCATGCCACTAAGAATCATGGTGACGGTTCATGGGGTAGTGGAACTTGTCCGCAATGTGGATCTCATTCTTATCCAATCCCTACCGTCGATCAGATAAACGCTTCTCTTAAACAGCACCCCCACATAGTTGGCGTAAAATGCAAGTGCGGCAGTGTAAAATATACTGACCCACAAATCAATCCTGACTGTTCTTCTTGCATAAGTACATATAACATCAAAAGCAAGTCAGCCACCGGCAACAGCGTATTATATCTTTCTTATTTAGATGGAGATTCCGGTGCCGCAATTTCTACGACGTTCCCTGTACCCGTAAAAATGACATTTCAAAGCAAGTATTCTAAGAGCGGTTCAAACTTCACATCATATTCATCAAAAATTACTTGCGTTTTCAATCAAAACTCTGTTCCACCCGAAGCAAAAAGCCGACTACACCTTTTCGCAACTGCACAAGTAGATTACTACAACAATTCGAATTCAAAGTTATACACAAATACGCTATCTGCACCGGCTTCAAACCCCATGCCTGCAAGTCGCACTGGCGGAAAATTTTCAAAGTCTCCCATTCCAAGTTACTCTTTAGCTGGAGCAACTGGATACGCAGAAGGTCTTATTCCTCCACGCAGCGTTTCCGTAAAATTAACATATACTTTTTAAGAGGTGATTATCAATGAAAAAGAAAACCGCAATAATATTATGTTCCGTTTTGGCGGTTATAATAGTCTGCTCGATATGCGTTGTTTCGTTCGGTGACGAGATATCGTTCCTTAAGTCACTGGGCATAAGCTCAAAGCAGAGCGACGACACGGTGCTTGCCGAGTACAAGGACTTCAAGGTCACGCAGGGCATGGTAAATTTCCAAAAGAGAGCCGCAAATCTTACCGGAGATAACCCGAACGTTAAGGCAAGCGATTACACGAAGGACGCCATAACAGATCGTCTGCTTATAGGGCGGATGCTCGTCGAGGAGGCGGAAAGCCGCGGCGTTGCAGCAACCAAGGCCGAGATGGAAGAGAACCTCAGCTCGCTCAAGGCAAGCTACAACGATTATCCCGAGGTCAAAAAGCAGGTCGATGAGTATTGCTCCGGCGCAGGGCTGAGCATAGACGAATACTGGACGCAGGTTTATGACCAGTCGTATGATCAGATATCAAGAACAAATCTCCGCATTCAGCTCGGAAAGGATTTTTGCAGCGAAACCGGCTATAACGGCAGCGTTGACGATGCGCTGATGACCGATGAGTTTGACCAATACTATAACGACCACCGCGCGCAGCTTTTAAAGGAGCATCAAAGCGACGTGAAGTATTACAGCTGACCGGGTTGCAGCGGCATGTACGGTTTGATATAATACAAGAAAACAAGGAGGTAACGCCATGAGTAAAATATGCCCGTACTGCGGCGGTGAGCTGCTGACAGGATACATTCAAAGCCGCGACGGCGTTTGCTGGAGCGAAAAGAAAAAGCTTGTGTCCGCTCTGCCGGGGCTTGCAAAGGATGAGCTGTATCTTCCCGATGGGCACATCGGAAAAGAGGTCACGGCGTTAAACTGCCCGAAATGCCGCGTTATACTTATAAATTACAAGGATTATTCCTATGACCACCCGATATTTCACAAGGGTGAGAAGGCATGAAAAATCCGCCTCGACGAGGCGGATTTTTTGTGCCTAAAATTATTCTATACCGGTTACCGTATAGCCCTGATCGACAACGGCCTGCTTCAAGGCATTGTCGGCAACCGCTTTTTCCAGAGTTACCACTGCGGTTCCTGCGGTGTGGCTGACCTCGGCAGACTTTACGCCGTCGAGCGCTTCAAGAGCCTTTTTTACGTGCATCTCGCAATGATTGCACATCATACCGTCGATCTTAATGGTCTTTTCCATTTGTTTTGTCTCCTTTTCACTTGTTGTTTTTAATTTTTTGCGGAGCTTGTGATCTCTGCTCGGGTCGTGCATTTTGAAAAGATTCAGGCGCAGAGCGTTTGTCACTACGCTGAAGCTTGAAAGACTCATTGCTGCCGCGGCAAACATCGGGTTGAGCTGCCAGCCGAGCACACTTATAAACACGCCGGCGGCCAGCGGAATGCCGATGATGTTATAGATAAACGCCCAGAACAGATTTTCGTGAATGTTCCGCAGCGTTGCGCGGCTGAGGCGGATAGCGGCCGGAACATCGGACAGGCGGCTTTTCATCAGCACCACGTCCGCAGCGTCGATCGCAACGTCGGCTCCCGCTCCGATCGCGATGCCTATATCCGCACTCGTGAGCGCCGGGGCGTCGTTAACGCCGTCGCCGACCATGATGACTTTTCCCTTTTCCTTGAGTCTGCGGATGACGCTCTCCTTGCCGTCGGGAAGTACGCCGGCAATGACCTCGTCCACGCCGGCTTTTGCGCCGATAGCCTTTGCCGTGCGCTCGTTATCGCCGGTGAGCATAACAACGTGTATGCCCATGTTCCGCATCTGCTCTATGGCCTGCGGACTGTCGTCCTTTATGACGTCGGCAACGGCGATTATGCCGATAAGCGCTCCGCCGCGTGCAAAAAGCAGCGGAGTTTTCCCTTCCTCGGACAGGCGCTCGGCTCTTTTTGCCGTTTCATCGGATACTGCTATCTGTCCGCTTATGAATTTGAAGCTACCGCCGAGAAGCTCCGCTCCGTCAAGCGACGCGGTAAGGCCGTTTCCGGGCAAGGCTTCAAAGCGCTCGACCTCAAAAGCAGTGAGCTTTTCCTGCTCTGCCCTTTGAGTTATCGCGCGAGCTAAGGGATGCTCGCTTTTTTTCTCGAGCGCGTAGGCTGCGGACAAAAGCTCGGTTTCGCTTATGCCGCCTGCCGGGATAAGATCCGTAACGCGCGGCTCGCCGCGGGTTATGGTGCCCGTCTTATCAAGCGCAACGATCTGCGCCTTTCCCGTTTCCTCAAGCGATACCGCAGTTTTGAACAGAACGCCGTTTTTTGCGCCCATTCCGTTGCCGACCATGATGGCGACCGGCGTTGCAAGTCCGAGGGCACAGGGACAGCTTATAACGAGCACCGATATGCCGCGCGCCAGCGCAAAGCCCACAGTTTCGCCTGCTATGAGCCATGCGGCAACGGTTATCGCAGCGATCGTAATGACCGCCGGCACAAATACGCCCGAGACCTTGTCGGCGACCTTTGCGATCGGCGCTTTAGTTGCGGCAGCGTCGCTCACCATGCGGATGATCTGAGAAAGCGTCGTATCCTCGCCGACGCGCGTCGCCTTGCAGCGGATAAAGCCCGAGCGATTCATCGTTCCGGCCGAGACCTGACTTCCGGCCGCTTTGTCAACGGGGATGCTCTCGCCGGTGAGCGTCGATTCATCGACGGCACTGCTGCCGTCGATCACCATACCGTCAACCGGGATGCTCTCGCCGGGGCGCACGAGGAACACGTCATCCTTTGCGACCTGCTCGATCGGCACGGTCATTTCCGCGCCGTTTCTTTCGACCGTTGCGGTTTTTGGCGCAAGCTTCATTAAGCTTTTGAGCGCATCGGTGGTCTTGCCCTTTGAGCGCGCTTCAAGCATTTTTCCGAGCGTGATGAGAGCAAGTATCATGGCCGCCGACTCAAAGTAAAACTCGTGCATATAGCTCATAATCGCCGCCGCATCGCCTCTTACCTGCGCATCGGTCATGGCAAACAGCGCAAACGTGCTGTAGCCGAAGGCCGCCGTTGCACCCAGCGCGACAAGCGCATCCATATTAGGCGCACGGTGCCACAGGCTTTTGAAGCCGCTGATGAAAAACTTCTGGTTTATGACCATTATTACGATCGTAAGCAGCATCTGCAAAAGCCCCATAGCCACATGGTTTCTGTCAAAAAAGCCCGGCAGAGGCCAGCCCCACATCATGTGCCCCATGGAAACATACATGAGCACGATCAAAAAGCCGAGCGACGCTATAAGCCGCTTTTTCAGAACCGGCGTTTCTCTGTCCCGAAGCGCATCCTCATCGGCAGACTTTCTTGCGCTCGGCTCCTGCCTGCCCTTAGGCGAGGCATCGTATCCTGCCGCGCGGACTGCCGCAATTATATCATCGGCGGAGGCCGTGCCCTCAACGCCCATGGAATTTGTCAGTAGGCTGACCGAGCAGGAGCTTACGCCCTTAACGCCCGACACCGCCTTTTCAACTCTCGCCGAGCAGGCGGCGCAGCTCATGCCGGTAACTGTGTATTGCTCCATTGTTTTTATAACACCTTCTTTTATTTCATAAGCTTCTGCAATGTCGCAACAAGCTCGTCTATGACCTCATCCTTGCCCTCGCGGATATCTCTTGCGACGCAGCCCCGTATATGGCTGGCCAGCAGCTCCTTGTTAAAGGCATTGACAGCGGCGTTCACCGCAGCAGACTGCGTCAGAATATCCGCGCAGTAAGCGTCCTTTTCGAGCATTCCGCGAATTCCGCGGATCTGCCCCTCGATACGGTTAAGTCTGTGTATCAGTTTTTTTCGCTCTTCCTCCGAGCGCTTTGTCGTTTTGCCGCAGCATGCACACATTTCTTTATCAGGCATTGTTAAGCCTCCTTCTATACCCCGTGGGGGTATTATATACCCTATAGGGGTATATGTCAACAGTACCATCGGTTAACAAGGGCAAATACGCCTGACAGCGTGCCTTTTCGGCGCTTTTTGTCCTTTTCGCCTTGACGGGCGCCAGCCCGCCTGCACCTCAAAAAAAACAAAAATCACTCGAAAATTCATCGCTGGCAGGTGCAAGGCAGTTTTGCCGGAGCTCCAAATGCGGACAGACAAGGAAAGACCCGAAGAGAATACTTGCCGTATTGTCGAGGGACATCGCGGTATGGGCGTATTTCTGCCCGTCAAAACCGTGTCTGTCCTTGTCAACCGATGGTACGATCAAAAAAACATGAAAACGGTGCAGCCCGTATGGACTGCACCGCAAAAATACGATCTATTCAATTTATATTCTGCGCGGAAAGCGAAAATATATTTGCTTTACTGCTTCCACCTTTTGCAGCGGTTTGCTATGCGCTTTTTCCGTCTGGCATTGTGGATAACAAAATACGCGGCCAGCAGCACAACAACGGCGCACATGCAGACGATCGCATAGGTGTCAACTCCGCCCTGAGTTTTCACCTGGAGCCAGAGCGAATCGGTAAAGCGGCTGGTATCCTCGGAAAGATTAATGAACGCGCGGCCGTTTGCAAGCGTTTCCTCCGTAGGGTACGCGATCTCGCTCTCGGCAGTCTCGGGGTCCATATACTGCTTTGCCTCGGATATCGGCGTTGAGTAGCCGAGATAGTCAAGGTTTTCGCCCGATATCTCGGGATCGCAGAGGAAGTTTATATATGCCTCGGCTGCGGCCTTGTTCTGGCAGCCCTTGGGGATGCAGGCAGCGTCGATAAAGAGGTTGAAGCCCTCCTTTGGGAAATAGAAGCCGAGGTCGGGGTTTTCCTGCTGCATGAGCAGATAGTCGCCAGCGTAGTACGGCGCTATCCATGCCTCCTCGCGCTCCATCTTGCTGAATATCTGGTCCATAACATAGCCCTGTACGAGCGGCTTTTGCTCGATGAGCTTATATGTCGCCGATCTCAGCTCGTCCTGATCCTCGCTGTTTATGTCAATGCCCAGCAGAAGCTCAGCTATGGCAAACGCATCGCGCGGATTATCGAACATGAGTATCTTGCCGGAATACTTCTCGTTCCACAGCAGATCCCATGAGCCGATATCGCTCTCGGAAACGTACTTTTTGTTGTAAATAACGCCGACCGTTCCCCATGTATACGGCACGGAGTATTTATTCTCCGGATCGTAGGACGTGTTTTTATACGCCTCGTCAACGAGTGCGTAGTTCGGGATATTCGAATAGTCAAGCTCTTCGAGCATATCCTCGGCGATAAGGCGCGCTATCATATAGTCCGAGGGGATGATAACGTCATAGGTGCTGCCGCCGGTCTTGAGCTTGGTGTACATGGTCTCGTTTGAATCGAAGGTCATGTAGTTTACCTTGATGCCGGTTTTTTCGGTGAAGGCCTTGTTGACATCAATATATCCGTCGGTTCCGTCGGATATGTACTGGCCCCAGTTATAGACATTTATCGTCACGTCGTCGGCCTTTGCCTGAACGGGCAGCATTGTGAATATCATGATCGCGCAGAGCAGAAGCGGCACTATTCTTTTCATGCGCCCACCTTCTTTCCGCGGCGGAACGCACGTCGATTTTCGCGCGAGCGCTTGGCATCGCGCTCCTGCAGGAGATTCATGAGCACCATGACTATAAGTATCGCGGCAAACAGCAGCGTAAACAGAGCGTAGATCTTCGGCTGGAGCGGCTTTTTGGTGTAGTTATAGATCTCCACCGGCAGCGTGACAAAGCGCGGACCGTAAACGAAATAGCTGATAACGAAGTCATCAAGGCTCATGGTGAAGGCCATGAGCGCGCCGGAAACGATGCCCGGCGTTATCTCGTGGATAACAACCTTGTAAAACGCCTGCCATGGCGTGCAGCCGAGGTCGAGCGCCGCCTCGCGCAGGTTCGGATCCATCTGCTTGAGCTTCGGCATTACCGAAAGTATGACATACGGCAGATTGAAGGTTATGTGCGCAATAAGCAGCGTCGCAAAGCCGAGGATGTTGTTTATCTTCATCATAGTTCCGACGAAGGCAAACAGCAGCGCAAGCGATACGCCGGTTACGATCTCGGGGTTAGTCAGCGGAATATTCGTAACGCCCATCGTGAATCGGCGAAGGCGCGGCCCCATCGAGTGAATGCCGAGGGCTGCGCATGTGCCGAGGATGGTTGCGAATATCGAGGACAAAAGCGCAACGATAACGGAGTTTAACAGCAGCGGCAAAAGAACGCTGTCGCGGAAAAGCTCCTTATAGTTATCAAAGGTGAAGCTCTTGAAAACGGCAATATCCATGCCGCTGTTAAACGATCCGACGGCGAGGACTATCATCGGGATGTACAGGAACAGCAGCACGATGACAGTAAAGACCTTGTTGAAATTCTTCACAGCGTCACGACCTCCTCTTCCTCATCGCCGAAGCGGTTCATGACCCCGATGCAGATGAATATCATCACCATGAGTATAAGACTGAGAGCTGCGCCGAGGTTCGGATTGTAAGCGGTCTTAAACTGGCTCTCGATAACGTCGCCGATAAGCGTCGTGCCGGAGGAGCCGAGCTTCTGGGAAATGTAAAACGTCGATACTGCCGGAACAAACACCATCGTAAAGCCCGAGATTATTCCCGGCACCGACAGCGGCAGGATAACGCGCTTAAAAACATTAACGCCGTTGCAGCCGAGATCCTGCGCGGCCTCGATAAGGCGGCGGTCGATCTTCATTATGACGGTGTACAGCGGCATTATCATGTACGGCAGATAGTTATAGACCATGCCAAGCACAACGGCGCCGTTATTGCGGATAAGCGGCAGCGGCTGAAGGCCGAGCGCGGTTATGAAATTATTGATGATGCCGGTATCCTCCGTAAGTGCGACCCACGCGAGGGTGCGCAGAAGGAAGCTTATGCACATCGGCAGCATAACGAGCATGTACAGAAAGCGCTGAGTCGTCTCCTTGCAGTTTGCGATAAAATACGCAACGGGGTAGCCGATGACGATGCATATAAGTGAGGAGATAAGCGCAAGCCATATGCTCTTTATGAGTATAGGCATATAGTTGCCGAGGTTTGCGATGTTTGCAAAGGTAAATTCGCCGGTGGCTGCGTCTGTAAACGCATAGTAGGCAACGATTGCAAGCGGCACTATCGTAAACAGTGCCATCCAGACAAGATAGGGTGCGGCAAGAGCTTTATTCTTCATCTTTGCCGCCCTCCGAGGCCTCCTCGCTCTCTTCGGCGTCTTCCGGATAGAGGTCGGGGTCGTCCATCTCATCGTACTCGGCGGAATAGGAGCTGTAGTCTCCGAACATGCCGGAGTACTCGCTCTTGTGCATAATGTGGATATCCTCAGGCTCAAGGCGGATACCGATGTACGAGCCGACCTCGTAGAAATCGGTCGTCTGGATAAGCCACTTAAAGCCCTTGAAATCAACTATCGTATCATAATGCACGCCCTTGAACGTTACCGAGGTGACGGTTCCGCAAAGATGTCCGTCGTCCGGTGCGACAATGTCAATATCCTCAGGGCGGATAACAACATCAACAGGCTCGTTCTTTTCAAAGCCGAAGTCCACGCATTTGAATTTGCGGCCGAAGAATTTGACCAGTCTGTCCTCAAGCATAATACCGTCGAGGATATTACTCTCGCCGATAAAGTCGGCAACGAACGCGTTCTTCGGCTCGTTATATATATCCTCGGGCGTGCCGATCTGCTGGATGCGGCCCTTATCCATGACGACAACGGTGTCGGACATGGAGAGCGCCTCCTCCTGATCGTGGGTCACATATATAAAAGTGATGCCCATCGCCTGCTGAATGCGCTTTAGCTCGTTCTGCATATCCTTGCGCAGGCGCAAATCGAGTGCGCCGAGCGGTTCGTCAAGAAGCAGAACCTTGGGACGGTTCACAAGAGCGCGCGCAATGGCAACACGCTGCTGCTGACCGCCGGAAAGCTGCGATACCTTGCGGTTTTCAAAGCCCTTGAGGCTTACAATCTCGAGCATTTCGGTAACGCGCTCGTCGATCTCTTCCTCGGGCAGCTTCGCAAGGCGAAGGCCGAACGCGACGTTTTCATAAACATCAAGATGCGGAAACAGCGCATACTTCTGAAACACCGTGTTGACCTTACGTTTGTGAGGCGGGACATCATTGATCCTCACGCCGTCAAAAAGCACGTCGCCGCCTGTGGGTTTTATAAAACCGCCGATTATTCTGAGCGTGGTGGTTTTTCCGCAGCCGGAGGGGCCGAGCAGCGTAAGGAATTCCTTATCATTAAAATACAGGTTAATATCGTCTAAAACGATCTCGTCGTCAAACGCCATTTGACAATTCACAAGGCGAATGAGTTCTTTGGACATTTATCCTCCCCCATTTCATAAAAAATACGAGAAAGGGCACTGCGGACCTGCGTCCGGAGTGCCCTTTGCATCGTGAACAATATACATAATAAATCCCTGAAAGTCAACAACTTTCCCGATATTTTTCGAGAATTTTTCAAATACTGTCAAGGCTTGCGATACCAAAGTATTTTTCTGCAAATTCAACGCTTTCGACGGTGAAGCATTTGCCCCTTAAATACTCGAGTATTCCGGCGTCGGTCGGGAAAGCAAACTCGAGCTTATACGAGTAAAGCGCCTGACCTTTTTCGCCGAAATTTTTATTGAACCGCTCGCTGCCGTACTTTCCGTCGCCCAGAAGCGGCATGCCGGCATGAGCCATCTGCGCGCGTATCTGGTGAGTGCGTCCTGTCAGCAGGCGGCACTCCATGAGCGAGAGCGCGCCCGAGGTTTTGATGAGCCTGTATTCCGTAACGGCAGTCTTGGCTCCCGGCTCGGGGCGGTTTTTCACATAGACCTGATTTTTCGCGGCGTCCTTGAACAGATAGTTCTCAAGCCTGCCGCGCGGCTGCTTCGGCTTTCCCTGCACGGCGCAGAGATAGTATTTTTCTATCTCCCTGTCGCGGATCTTGTCGTTTAATATTCTCAGCGCCTCGGCATTTTTCGCCGCAATGACTATGCCGCCGGTGTTGCGGTCAATGCGGTTGCACAAGGCCGGCGCAAAGGAGTTCTCGCCTCTCGGGTCCCACTCGCCCTTCTGCGCAAGATACGCCTGAATGTTCGCAATAAGCGTGTTATAGTCCCACGCTCCCGCGCTGTGGCACAAAACGCCCGGCTTTTTATCGGCAAGAATGATGTTCTCATCCTCATAGACGATGTTTATCCGCGGTTTTCCGACCTTGAGGTAGGCGTTTTCCTCGCGCGGCTTTTCAAAAAACTCATCGTTTATGTAAAGGCTCAAAACATCGCCCTCTGAAAGGCGCGTATCGCGCTTTGCACCCTTGCCGTTTAATTTTATGCGCTTTATTCTTATATACTTTTGCAGAAGCGTTTCCGGCAGCAGCGGTACAGCCTTGCCGACAAATCGGTCAAGCCGCTGACCTGCGTCGTTTCGCCTTACGGTCAGTTCTTTCATACGCGCTATTATACACGCCGAAGGCGAAAAAAATCAAGCCCCCGGAGCATCCGAGGACTTGATCACTTATATTTTATACTCATTAAGCCTTCTGCATGCCTCTGACGGTCATCCAAACCATGCCTGCGAGATATGCTGCTCCGAAAATACCGATACCTGCTACCATTGTTGTGCGCTCCTTTCAAATTTTAGGCCTTGAGTTGATTTCTCTTTGCATGTTTCATTATAGCTATTCCGCCGAGAAAATCAACTGTTTTCTACAAAAACGAGTTTCGCATTTTGTGCATGTTGCACAGTTTTTCTTGTTTTGCAGCCGCATTTTGAAAACTTGCAGAATTGCTTTTGCAGGCATTTTGCAGTTTGCATAATGCAAGGCTTCATTATTCGTTTTGGCTCTATACAGCGCACAAACGCCCTGTTTTTTGCAAGTTTTTGTGTGAGCGCTATGCAAAATAACACTGCAAGAAAAAAATCGGCTTGCATTTTGCTGCGATTTTGGCCTGCAAAACATGCATTTTTGCTTCAGCCTGCAAGCTGCGCATTCAAAAACGCGGCGGTGAAAACCGCCGCGTCCATTAAGTTGTGTTAAGAATTTCGTTAAAACAGCACAGCCGCCGGAGATATCTGCGCAGAAATCAGTGCAGAAACGAGCATGCCCGATTTTAAGTCCTGCACGACTCGCCGTACGATTCTGCATTTTGGCGCTTTGGCGGCGCTCTGAAAATCCAAAGTGCTGCTCCGATGGGAGCATATATCCAGGGGAAGCTGACATCTGCGGTCAGTATGGCTCGGTACATCCAATAAAATATCGTGTTCCGAGAAAGCGGTATCGCCTGATTGCCGCCTTCCGCCGCAAGCAGCCACATTTCGCACGGTATGACGATCACATAGCTTGCAAGCAGCAGAAATATTATAGCAGCTCTTGCGATGCGCGACTTGCGCGTCAAAATTGGCTCAACCTTGGCAAAATGCGATATGAGCTGCATTACGCACCACCCGGCAAGTATTATTATCGGTGGGCACAGCAAAGCGATAAGCACTTCAACAGATCGTGCATGGTACGTCTCATACATGACGGTCTGTGCTGCTCGCAGTACCATTGCAAAAGCCACAGTACATACCGCCGTTATGCTTACTCTCACAATTGTTTTCAAAGCATTTTGTTTTCTCTTGTCTGCCGGAAGTCCGTAGAACACCGTGTTCGCGTCTGTCTCCAGAACATTGGCAATGCTAACGATCATATCAACATCCGGTCGAGTCCTGCCGGTTTCATAATTTGAAACGGTCTGACGGGTGACGAACAGCTTTTCGGCAAGCTGATCCTGTGTCAGGCCCTTACTCTCACGCAGATAGCGTATATTCTTCCCGATGTCTCTCATATCATCACCTCGACATAAGCCGGCGAAAGTCGAACGCGTATCGGCTTTCGTCAGATTAAGCATACCACGGCACCTTGCTTTTGTCACGCAAGGATGCTTTTACATAAGAAAAATCAGCCGCAAAGCGGCTGATTAGTTACTTTCTTCTTCGGGAACGGCCGCGGTCGGCATACATGCGATTGTCCGCAATACGGCTGTCGGAATCCTTCATAAACTGCTTGAGCTTATCCTCAAACGCCTGATCCTCCGTGGGCGCTGCGACCTGCCCGGACGGTTGCTGCGGCTGCTTGGGCGGCCTGCTTTGCTGCTCGGAGCGCTGCTGCGGCGCGCGGCGGCGCGGAGCCTCCTTCGATTCCTCGGCGCGCTTTATTGAGAGATTTATCTTATCTCCGTTTATGCCGATGACCTTGACCTTGACAGTCTGACCGACGCTGACATACTGCGCAACGTCGCTTACAAAAGTGTTTGCGATCTCTGAAATATGCACGAGACCGCTCTTGTCTCCGGGCAGATTTACAAAAGCGCCGAATTTCGTTACGCCGCTTACCTTGCCTTCGAGCACCGCTCCCACTTCAGGCTGCATATTTTATCCCCTTATATCTCTAAATATCTTTTCGTCCGAGCCGATCAGTCTCAGCCGGTATTTTGCCAGACTTTCTATCCCCTCGTCGGTATCGAGGGCCTGCATTTTCTCCTCAAGCTCCGCGCCTTCTGCCTGAGCCTGCTGAATTTCCGCCTGAAGCGCGCTTGTCTGCTCCATCGCGTCGGCAAGATCGCGCTTGAGACTTACCAGGTTCAGAATAGCATATACGGCAAGCATCGTCAATGCCAGACCGACGATCGTCGTCGATTTTTTCATTCTGCTCTCCGGTTCTCCTTTTCCTGCTTTGTTTTCTTATTGTATACCAGTTTAAGGCTTTTGAAAAGCATTTTTTGGCGCAGCTTGCAAATTTATTTATTAACTTGCATATCGGAGACGCGGCTTTGACTGCAAAGGCGGTGATTTTCTCAAAAAGCGGCAGCAGAGCGCCGCTCAGAAGCGACATATACACCACGCATCCGGCAGCGGCGGCGCAGAACATGAACACATGCACCCCTCCCTGCCCGATATCCATGCCGAGCGTAAACAGCGCAAGCAGCAGCACCGCACAATACAGCGCATCGAGCGCGGCATTGATTTTAAACACCCTTCGCATGGCGCGCAGAACGTCATACAAAACGCCGAGCGCAAAGCCCGTCAGCGCCGACACTGCCAGCTGCGCGAGCTGGAGCGAAACGTCAACGTGCATTCATCCAAAAAGCTTCTGCCAGAAGCCGCCCGAGGGCGCTTTGTCCTCGTAGCTCAACTCGCTTATGCTGCCCTCGACGCTAAGCTGTCCGACGTCGAGGCTTATCCTGCCTATATGCAGCCCGGTGCCGCGCACGATGAGGTCGCCCTGACTTGTGTTCATGATGATCGCGTTTTCGTCAAAGCTCTCTACATCCTCGACGCCGGTGACGTTGAGCTTCGTTCGGTTTTCCATGCTTATGCTGTGCGTCTTTGCCGACGGCTGCTGTTTTTCCTCGTATGACATATGCCTGCCTCCTTTTTTTGTACAAGCATATGAGCCGAAAATATGAAAAATGCACCTCTTTCAAAGAAGTGCATTTTCGTCTGTCACTTTGATCCCGTGCTTTTTCAAAAGCTCGGCCGTGACTCCGTCGCCGGGAACGAGTGTGCCGGTAAACGAGCCGTCGTATATCGTTCCGCTGCCGCAGGATGGGCTGTTCGCCTTGAGTATGGCAGTTTTTATGCCGAAGTGCCGCGCAAGACCGAGCGCTGCCCGAGCGCCTTTTTTAAACTGCTCGGACACATCCGCTCCGGTTTTTGAAACGACCCTGTCTCCAAGGCGCTCGGACGGTGTGCGCGGCGTCGGAAGTCCGCCGCAGCACTCGGGACACACCGGAATAAGCTCGAACCTTTTGCGCAGCGCCGCTATCGCGGCATCCTCCATGCGGTTATTGCCGCCGTCATACTTGCAGTCAAAGCCAAGCAGGCATGCGGATATAAGAATTTTCTCTTTCATCGCCTTCTAAGCCCCAGCACCGCTCCGCAGACGCCGCCGATTATATGCGTAAGCTGCGAAACATTGTCTTTAAGCATCACGCCGTCCACTATCTCGCTGCCGAGGTAAAGGATGAGCACGAGGATAAGCGTTATCGGGATGCATCCGTCGCGCATGCCGGCAAGCGAGGCCATGACTATCATCATAAAAACTATGCCCGACGCGCCCATTAGCATCGAGCCGGGAAACAGGAACCAGTACACAAGCCCCGACACCAGCGCCGTTATGACGATAGCGCTCAAAAGATTGCGGCTGCCGTACTTTTCCTCAAGCCCCGGGCCGACGACAAGGATCATCATCATATTGCCTATGTAATGGTCGTAGTCAACATGGCCGAGAACATGCAGGAAAAAGCGCGGATATGTGAGTATATCCGACAGCGACGAGTGCCAGACGCTGAAAAGATATGTATCGGTCCAACCGTTTGTGAGCTTTCCGAGCAGCAGCGCCGCGAGAGACACGAGCGCAAAGGTCAGAGTGACGGGAGCGTTATATTGAAGTCTGAACAGTCTCTTCATTTAAGCTTCTCCAGCGCCTTTTCGTAAAAGCCCTTAGTGCGCTCATCAAAGCACACCATGCGCACGCGCTCGATCTCCGGGTGCTCAAAAAGATATTCGGAGATCGTTTTTATCGCTATCTCGGATGCCTTTTCAAGCGGGAAATGATAAACGCCCGTGGATATGGACGGAAAATCGACCGTTTTGCAGCCGTTTTCCGATGCCAGCACAAGGCAGCTGCGATAGCACGAGCGCAGCTTGTCCGCCTCGCCGTTATTTCCGCCGTGCCACACCGGACCGGGCGTATGGATAACGAACCTTGCCGGCAGCTTATAGCCCTTTGTGATTTTCGCCTCGCCCGTTTTGCAGCCGCCGAGGGTCCTGCACTCGGAAAGAAGCTCCGGGCCTGCCGCTCTGTGTATCGCGCCGTCCACTCCGCCGCCGCCGAGCAGAGAGCAGTTTGCCGCGTTGACGATGGCATCGACCGTCTGCTTTGTGATATCACCTTGGATTATCTCTATTTTACCCATAGCACACCTCAGAAGTTCTTAATATCGGCAATGAGCGCATCAACGTCGCTCTCCTTGCTTGCCCAGCTCGTGCAGAAGCGAACTACCGCGCCGCCGTCGGGCAGCACTGACTGCACGGAAAAGCTGTATTTTTCGCGCAGAGCGTCAAGCTGCGGCTTGCTCAGTATCGGAAACAGCTGATTTGTCGGCGATGGGTAGGCAAACTCAATGCCCTTTGCCTCGAATGCGGCGCGCAGCTTCGCAGTCTGCGCGACCTCGCGCCTGCCGATTTTATAATACAGTCCGTCCGTAAACAGCGTGTCAAATTGCAGACCCAATAGCCTGCCCTTGGCGAACATGCCGCCGTGCTGCTTTATGATATAGCGAAAGTCCTTTTTTATCGCATCGTTTTTTATGACGACTGCCTCTCCGAAGAGAGCGCCGTGCTTTGTTCCGCCGATGTAGAACACGTCGCACAGCCGCGCAAGATCGCGCAGCGTGGGCGTTCCCTCGCAGGCAAGCGCGCAGGATAGGCGCGCACCGTCTGCAAACAGGATAAGCCCCAGCTCGCGGCACACGGAGCTAAGCTCCTCAAGCTCCGGCAGCGAATACACCGTGCCGGTCTCGGTCGGCTGAGAGATATACACCATCGCCGGCTGGACGATATGCTCAAACGATTCATCTGCTCTGTGGCGCAGGACATAATTCTTCACGTCGGCAGCGTTTATCTTACCGTCTGTTGTCGGCAGGGTTATGACCTTGTGACCGGTCGCTTCTATTGCACCGGTCTCGTGTGCCTCGATATGCGCGGTTTCGGCCGCCATAACGCCCTGATGAGGACGCAGCGCAGCTGCAATGACCGTAAGATTTGCCTGAGTTCCGCCGACGAGGAAATGTATATCCGCGTCAAAGGCATTGCACTCGAGCTTTATCTTTTCGCGCGCCGCGCGGCAATACGGGTCAACACCGTAGCCTGCGGTCTGCTCATAGTTTGTTTCAATAAGGCGGCTCATTATCTCCGGCACCGCGCCTTCAAGATAGTCGCTTTCAAACCTTATCATTCGCCGACCTCCACAATAACGCCGTTATCATCGGCAGAAACGGAGATATGCCCCGCATTCTCGCCGCGGCAGTCGATTATCTTCTGCGCTATCGCATCCTCGACGTCCTTCTGGATCGTGCGGCGCAGATTACGCGCACCGTAGGTGACGGAATAGCTCTTGCGAACAAGATAATCGATAAGCGCAGTGTTCCATGTCATGCTTATGCCGCGCTCTGCAATGGCATCGCGCGTTTCCTCGAGCATAAGCTCGGCTATGCTGCGGAAGTTTTCCTCCGTAAGGCTGTTGAAATACACGATCTCGTCAACGCGGTTTATAAACTCCGGCCGCAGGAACTCGCCCAGAGCCTTGAGCGCACGCTCACGCCCCATATCGTTTACCGTACCGCCAAAGCCCATCGCGCCGCCCTTTCTGTTGGAGCCTGCATTCGTGGTCATGACGATGACGGTGTTTTCAAAGTTTACGGTCCTGCCCTGAGCGTCGGTTATCCTGCCGTCGTCAAGGATCTGGAGAAGAATATTCAGAACGTCGGGATGCGCCTTTTCTATCTCGTCAAACAGCACGACAGAATACGGCTTGCGGCGGATCTTCTCGGTGAGCTGGCCTGCCTCGTCATAGCCGACATAGCCCGGAGGCGAACCGATAATGCGCGATACGCTGAATTTTTCCATAAACTCGGACATATCGAGCCTTATAAGCGACTCGGGCGAATCAAAAAGGTCGGCTGCAAGGCGCTTTACAAGCTCGGTTTTGCCGACGCCGGTTCCGCCGACAAAGATAAAGCTTGTCGGCTTGCGCTTTGCCTTGAGGCCTACGCGCGAGCGCTTTATTGCCGCGCACACGGCATTTACCGCCTCGTCCTGACCGACGATATGCGCTTTCAGGCGCTTATCAAGCTCGGCAAGGCGCTCAAACTCATCTTTGCGGATAGACGATGCCGGGATCTTCGTCCACAGCTCGATTATGCGAGCAAGGTTATCTATCGTAAGCTCGGGAACGCCCTCAAGCTCAAGCGATGCAAGCTCCTGCTCGCGCTGCATCTCCTTGCTGCGAAGCTCGGCTATGCGCTCGTAGCGCTTATCGAGCGCTTCGTCAGTAAGCTCCTCACCATTGGGCGCGTCGGCGCTCATGAGCGTTTCGCGCTCGAACTTAAGATCGTCCAGATCCTTCCGAAGCTCGGCACGGCGAATGATATTCTTATCCTTGAGGTTTACATCCGAGCACGCCTCGTCTATAAGGTCAATTGCCTTATCCGGCAGGAAGCGGTCGGTTATATAGCGCTCGGACATTTTCACCGCCTCGGCGCACATCTCGTCGGATATCTTAACGCCGTGGTAATCCTCGTAATAGCGGCGGATGCCCTTGAGTATCTCGATGCTGTCGGCAACGGACGGCTCGTTTATGGTAACAGGCTGGAACCTGCGCTCGAGCGCGGAGTCCTTTTCGATATGCTTGCGGTACTCGGTGAAGGTAGTTGCACCGATGACCTGAATCTCGCCTCTCGAGAGCGCCGGCTTGAGGATGTTCGCAGCGTTCATGCTGCCCTCGGCGTCGCCTGCGCCGACGATGTTATGCACCTCGTCGATAACGAGGATTATATTGCCTTGCTTGCGGATCTCCTCGATAAGTCCCTTCATGCGGCTTTCAAACTGGCCTCTGAACTGCGTTCCGGCAACCAGCGCCGTCAGGTCAAGAAGATAGACCTCCTTACCGCGAAGCTTATAGGGCACCTGATCGAGCGCTATGCGCTGAGCAAGCCCCTCGGCAACGGCGGTCTTGCCGACGCCCGGCTCGCCGATAAGGCAGGGATTGTTCTTCTGGCGGCGGTTGAGGATCTGGATAACGCGCTCAAGCTCCTCCTCGCGGCCTACCATATTGTCGAGCTTTCCGGCTCTGGCTCTGTCGGTAAGATTTATGCAGTAATTATCCAAGAACTTGCGCTTCGGCGGCTTTCCGCCCTCCTTGGGCGGCTGCTGCGCGGCTGCATTGTTACTCTCGGCAGGCGTGTTATTGCCGTTTCCGAACAGTCTGTTGAGAAACGGGAATGTTGCGGTCTTACCGTCATCATCGGAATCGTCATTTGCATCATTGTCGGGGTCGATGCTCATATCCATAAGGCTTTCGACTCCGTTGAGAGCGTTCATCATCTCGCCGCTGAGGTTATCGAGATCCTCATCGGATATGCCCATTTTTTCGATCATATCGTCAACGGGCTTTATGTGAAGCTCCCTTGCGCATTTAAGGCACAGTCCCTCATTTTTCTGAACTCCGCCCTCAAGCTTCGTAATAAACACCACTGCGACGTTTTTGCCGCAGCGTGAGCACATTTTTGCCTGCATTTTTTATCCCCCAATCATTAAAATAGTTTGTCGGCCGCATTGCTCAGCAGGAGGAAAAATCTACTGAACAGGCCATCGTCCAATGTTGTTTTACCTATCATATTTCCGCAGAAGCTCAGCAGCCAGCACAGGCATATGCAATATATGCAGCCGCGCGCAAAGCCGAATGCGGCGCCTCCGTAGAGGTCGGCGTCCACGTTGTCCGTTATCCGGAAGCGCAGACCGAATATCTGTTTTATAAGCGATATGAAAAGCATTATCAGCAAAAAGAATATCACCGAGCATATCGCGTAGGCGACGGCCTCGCTCCCGGCGTGAGCCGCGGCGGTAGTCGCGTCTATCTCGTATGACGAATACACCTTCTGCGCATTTGCGCAATAGCTTTCCGCGCGTCTTTCATTAAAGCCGAGGCTTTCAAGGCAGCTTTCGGCATACGGCGTAAGCAGCTCAGGCCGTTCCTTTATCGTATCCTCGATGCGCGTTTCGTCGATCCCGGCGCTGCGCGCGGCCTCGGCCTCGAGCTGCGAATCCAAATACCCGGCAAGAAGCGGCCTCAGCGGATACGCCGCTGACGGCGCCGCCGACGAGGATATCGCAAGTCCGCCGGTCACGGCAATTATCACGGCAAGCAGGCTTATCGCGGCATTGACCGCTCCGCGCCTGTAGCCGCGCCATGTACAATAAAATATTATTAGCAGCAGACTCAGTTCAATTACAAATCTCATCCGTTCTTCATTTCTCTGTTACCCATGCGCTGCCGCCTCCCACGGCGATGATCTCGCCGCTGTCGGTCAACAGGGCTTCTTCGGCTCCCTGAGCTTTTCTGCAGGCCAAAAGCTTTGCCCCGTCATATACGCTCACACCGTTTTGCGTGAGCACGGCTGTTTTGCCGTTTCGGCAGTCGAGGCTCCATACCTCGCCATCGACGGATATTCTGTCCTTGACCTTCAGGTCGTCATCGAGGATATACACCTCTCCCGATCCTCCGGAAGCGTGCTCCCTCACCTCTATTATGAGCTTTTTGTCAAGTACCCCGAATTTGCCGAGCGTTTTGCCGTCAAATTCAAGCTTGCCGGCACTTTTGCCCTTATCATTACACACATAGACTGCGCTATTGCCTATGCCGCACACCCTGTCGCCAAGCCATGTGATCGCGCGCAGCCCCTGCGCTGAAAACGATGCTCGCTCTTTTTCGCTGTCGAGCGAAAACAGGCGTATCCCCTCGTCGGTGAGCACCGCAAGATACTTTCCGTCCGGCGAGACGGCGGTGGAAACAAGTCTTTGGCTTGCGCAATACCATTTGTACACGCGCTCACGCTCGGGTGAGTAAACCGTCACGCTGCCCATGTATCCGGGCTGCTCCGTGCACACGGCAAGGTATCCGCCGGCAGAGAGCTGCACATCCCTTATGCCGTTATCCGTTTCGATAACGCCGCCGTCGGGAAAAACTATGCTCATGCCGCCATGGGCATACGCAGCTGCGATCGGGCCGTTTTTTACAATGCACGCCGGCTTTACTTCAAGCTCGCGATCAAGCGTCTGCTCTCCTGCGCCGTCAAAGCATTTCACGCTGCCGGCGCTTGCCGTCAGCAGTCCTTCTTCACACACGGCGTAAGCCTCGGCCTCGCCGCAGATAAACGACTCGGAAAACTCCGTTTTCCCTGTGCAGGCGCAAAGGAATGCGCACAGGATAAGCACTAAGCTCAGGGTTCTTTTCATTTAGTAATCAGTCCTTCAGCATCATGATACCGGCCGGACCTTCATACCACACTCTGTTAAGATACAAGCCCTGCGGCGGCATCGTCGGCCCTGTGAGCCTTCGGTCGCCAAGTTCCAGGAGCTTAGGAATGTCCTCGGGTTCTATCTTCCCGTAGGACGCGTACACCAGTGTTCCGACTATTGCGCGGCACATGTTGTACAAAAAGCCGTTTGCGCAGACGGACACGGTTATAAGGTCATCCGTTTTTTCCGCCGTGCAGCTGTACACCGTTCTGACGGTCGTCTTTGTCTGCGTCCCGAGCGAGCGCACGGCGGCAAAATCATGCGTTCCCTCAAATGCGGCGGATGCCGCCTGCATTCTTTCCATGTCAAGCTCCTGCGGATAAAAGCAGGCGCGCTTTTCAAGGAAGGGGTCGCGGATGTTGGAGTTGTGTATTTTATAAATATACTCTTTTTTTATGCAGGAGGATATCGAGTTGAACCTCTCATCGACCTCGACCGCGTCAACGACCGCGATATCGTCCGGCAGGCGCGAGTTTGCGGCCAGCGCAAATCTGTCGATCGGGATGCGGCAGTCGGTGCGGAAGTTTGCACAGTATCGCAGCGCATGAACTCCGGCGTCGGTGCGGCCGCAGCCTGTTAGCTTCACGGGGTGCTCGCAGATCTTGGCGAGCGCATCCTGAACCGTGCTGCACACGGAAACGTCGTTTTTCTGCACCTGCCAGCCGTGATAGCGGCTGCCGTCATAGCGCAGGCGCAAGGCTATGTTTCTCATATCCTTTCCTCAAAGTCCGAAGCGCTTCATGACGAAGATCACCGCGAGGAACGCAGCGCCAAGCAGCAGCGCCCATGCGTCTATCCCCTGCATTCTGAGTTGCTTCATGCGTGTTCTGCCCTCGCCGCCGTGGTAGCAGCGGCTTTCCATGGCAACGGCAAGCTCGTCTGCGCGGCGGAATGCCGAAACGAACAGGGGCACGAGGATAGGCAGCAGCGCCTTTGCGCGCCGAAACAGATTGCCGCTGTCAAAATCCGCGCCGCGCGCTTTCTGCGCGGACATTATCTTGTCCGTTTCCTCAATAAGCGTCGGGATGAATCTGAGAGCCATGCTCATCATCATGCTCATCTCGTGAACCGGGATCTTGATCTTTTTGAGCGGATTGAGCATTATCTCAAGTCCGTCCGTGAGCGCAATGGGGCTTGTCGTATACGTCAGCATAAATGTTCCGACGATCAGGAGGATAATGCGCAGCGACATCATAACGGCGCGCTCGATGCCCTCCCAGGTTATGATCCATCCCTCGATTATAGGCGTTCCGCCGGTGTAGAAAATATTCAGCACCGCGGTGAGGATGATTATTATGACAAGCGGCTTTAAGCCCTTGAGCGCGGACTTTGGCTTTATCTTCGATATCGCCATGCTAAGCGCCGTTATCAGAATGACAAACGCATAGCTTGCCCAGCCGACGGCATTGAAAAGCCCTACTATATATATTATAACAAGCAGGAGCTTCGTGCGCGGATCAAGCCTGTGAGCAACGGTGTCGCCGGGGAAATACTGGCCGAGGGTTATGTCTTTAAGCATTGCGTCCGACCTCCTTTTTCAGCTTCAGGAGTGCGGCAAGCAGCTGCTCGGTGGTGTAGACAGAGCCTTCTATCTCAACGCCCTGCTCGCGCAGCGCGGACGCTATCTGCGTCGGCGCCGGGACGGAAAGTCCGATATCCGAAAGCTCCTTCGGGTTTGAAAACACCTCTTCCGGCGTTCCGTCAAAGCGGATGCTGCCGTGGTTAAAGACAATGAGCCTGTCGGCTATGCGTGCAACGTCATCCATGCTGTGGCTGACGATGACAACGGTAGAGCCTGTCTTTTCGCGGTAGTCGCAGATCGTTTCAAGTATTCTCTGACAGCCGGCAGGGTCAAGTCCGGCCGTCGGCTCATCGAGGATGAGCACGCCCGGGCGCATGGCGATAACGCCGGCTATGGCAACTCTGCGCTTCTGACCGCCTGACAGCTCCAGCGGCGAGCGCTCGAAAAGCTCCTCGCCAACGCCGACAAGCGCCGCCGCTTCGCGCACGCGCTCGTCGATCTCGCTTTCGCTAAGCTTCATATTCTTCGGGCCGAATGCGATATCGGCATACACTGTCTCCTCAAAAAGCTGATACTCCGGGTATTGGAAAACAAGGCCGACCTTGAAGCGCACATCGCGCGCGGCTGCTTTATCGCCGTTTATATTCACGCTGTCGACGAGCACCGTGCCCGAGCTTGGAACGAGCAGGCCGTTTAAATGCTGAATAAACGTGCTCTTGCCCGAGCCGGTGTGGCCGATAAGTCCGACGAGCTGCCCGTGCGGTATTTCGACATTGACATTGTCTATCGCTATTTTTTCAAAGGGCGTGTCCGCGCTGTAAACATGGCTCAGGCCGCTTACTTTTATCTCTGACATATTACTTTAATTCCTTTGCGATTTCCTTTGCGCATTCGGAAACTCCGAGCGCGGTCAGCGGCAGATCCCAGCCGTTTTTGTTAAGCTCAAACATAAGCTCCGTTGTTGCCGGAACGGTCAGCCCCTCGCTCTTCATAAGCTCGACCTGCGAAAAAACGTTCTCAGGGCTGTCGTCGGCGATCACATTGCCGTTTGACATGACTATAACTCTGTCGGCTCCGATACACTCGGACATATGATGCGTTATGAGGACGACCGTTATGCCCTTTTCGCGGCAAAGCTTTGTTACTGTGCTTATGACCTCTGCCCTGCCCTTCGGGTCGAGCATCGCAGTGGGCTCATCGAGCACGATGACCTCCGGCTCCATTGCGATAACGCCGGCTATTGCAACGCGCTGCTTCTGACCGCCGGAGAGCAGGTGCGGCGCATGCTGCCGGAACTCGTACATATCCACCTGCTTGAGCGCATTGTCCACGCGGCGGCGTATCTCCTTAGGCTCGACGCCGAGGTTTTCCGGGGCGAACGCCACATCGTCCTCAACGACGTTTGCGACGATCTGGTTATCGGGATTTTGAAAAACCATGCCGACGGTACGGCGGATATCAAGGAGCCTGTCCTCGTCGGAGGTCCTTATTCCGTCAACAAGCACCTCGCCCTCCGTCGGGGTAAGGATGGCGTTTAAATGCTTTGCAAGCGTGCTTTTGCCCGAGCCGTTATGGCCGAGCACCGCAACAAAGCTGCCCTTTTCAATTTCAAGACTAACTCCGCAAAGGCTTTCCGCTTCATCTCCTGGGTAGGTATAGTGCAAGTTTTTAATGCTGATTATGCTGCTCATCGTCAGTCCCTTTCCCACCGGCAGGTTGCGCCGCAGGGCAGCACAAGGCCGGAATCGGTAACAGGCAGGCCAAGCTCTCGGCTTTCCGAGCGGCCTCCGAATTTTTTGGTGAATATGCTCTCGGTCACATACGACAGCACCGAGGGCGACAGACCCGTGGTGTAGGAATTTATTATCACAAACAGCGGATCATCCGACAGGACGCCCGCGCACAGCGACATAAACGGCCACAGGTTCTGCTCAAGCTTCCAGACCTCGCCGCCGGGACCTCTGCCGTATGACGGCGGATCCATGATGATTGCATCATATCGGCGGCCGCGGCGTATCTCGCGCTCGACGAACTTTGCGCAGTCATCGACTATCCATCGTATCGGCGCATCTCCGAGGCCGGAGGCGGCTGCGTTTTCCCTGCCCCACGCGACCATGCCCTTTGCCGCGTCAACATGGCACACGCTCGCGCCGGCCTTCGCGCAGGCGACGGTGGCTGCACCCGTGTATGCAAAAAGATTAAGAACACTTATCGGGCGTCCTGCAGAGCGGATCTTGCGCATGGCGTAATCCCAGTTGCACGCCTGCTCCGGAAAAAGCCCCGTATGCTTAAAATTCATGGGCTTTACATTGAAGGTAAGCTCGCCGTAATTTATCTTCCAGCTTGCCGGAAGGCCGCCCTTATCCCACGCTCCGCCGCCGGTCTGGCTTCTGCGGTAGCGCGCGTCGCGCATGTTCCAGCGCGCGTCGCTGCGCGGCGTATCCCATATTGCCTGCGGATCGGGACGAACAAGATAAAACCTGCCCCAACGCTCAAGCTTTTCGCCTTTCGAGCAGTCAATAAGCTCAAAGTCCTGCCATTTATCAGATATCCACATATGCATACCTTACCTATTGTATATAATATAGCATAATATTTTAGCATTTTTCCGCTGCATACGCAAGAAAAATACATTCACAATTTAAAGTCTGCATTCAGTCCATTTTTTAGGCATTTTTAAGTGGATAATTAAAATTTTCTTGACAAGTGTTTATTTAGTGTGTATCCTAAGTGTATGAGAACAAACCACACAGTTGCATGGAGGGATCAAAAGTGATCAGCATAAACTTCCGTGATCCGCGCCCTATATACGAACAGATCAAGGACGGGATGCGTCGCCTGATCGTTTCCGGAGCTTTGCCGGCAGGCAGTAAAATAAGCTCGGTGCGCGAGATGGCGACAGGACTTGCCATAAACCCGAGCACGATCCAGCGCGCGTATCGCGAGCTTGAAGCCGAGGGATACATCTGTTCCGTCCCCGGAAAAGGAAGCTTTGTCTGCTCGAATGACGAGGCCGAGGCTCTGCGCCGTTCCGAGCTTCTCTGGAAATTTGACGAGCTTGTTACGGAGCTTGACTACATCGGCGTTACAAAGCAGATGCTTTCGCAGCGCCTGAAAGGAGAGCTGAAAAATGATTGAGATAAGAAACGTCGTCAAGGAGTTTGACGGCTTCCGCGCGCTCGACGGGCTGAACATGACCGTGCCCGACGGAGCGGTTTACGGCCTTGTCGGCCCGAACGGAGCCGGCAAAAGCACGATCATCCGTCATCTGACCGGAATATACAGGCAGGATTCCGGCGATGTGCTCGTCGACGGTGAGCAGGTGTTTGAAAACCCGGCGGTGAAAAACCGCATAGCGTATATCCCCGACGACATATTTTATTTTTCCAACGCAAGAATCGGCGAAATGGCCAGCTTTTACCGCAGCATCTATCCGCAGTTTGACTCCGGGCGCTTTAAAAAGCTCGGCGAGGTATTTGACCTTGATCCGAAGCGGCAGATGCGCAAGCTGTCCAAGGGCATGCAGAAGCAGGCCGCGTTTTGGATGATGATGTCGCTGCGGCCCGATATACTCGTACTCGATGAGCCTGTTGACGGACTTGACCCCGTGATGCGCCGCCAGATATGGAGCATTGTTATGTCCGACGTTGCGGAAAACGGAACAAGCGTGCTCATCTCGTCGCACAATCTGCGCGAGCTTGAGGACGTGTGCGATCACGTCGGTATAATGAACAGGGGCAAGATCATGATAGAGCGCACGCTCAGTGATCTGCAGGAGGGTATCGTCAAGATGCAGCTTGCTCTGCCCGACGGTGAGACTCTGCCCGACGGACTTGACATTCTGCACGCTTCATCGACCGGCAGACTGCAAACACTTATCCTGCACGGCACATCGGCAGAGCTTGAAGAGAGGTTTGCTCAGCGCAATCCTCTGTTTATGGATTTTGTTCCGCTGACCCTTGAGGAGATATTTATTTATGAGCTGGGAGGTGCAGACTATGAAGTCAAAGATATCGTTCTTTAACGCAGGTCTTTTCAGGAGCACGCTCCGTCGCTTCTGGCCGCTGTGGACAATTCATTTTGCAGGCTGGCTGCTGTTCCTGCCGGTTCTCACGCTTATGAACAACTTAGGCCCGAACAAATCCACGAACTTTATCTTCGCCATATGCGAAAACGCGGTTTTCGCCTCGTCGGTCGTTGCGTTCATAATGGCGATACTCGCCGCTATGGCGGTGTTCAGCTTCATGTATAGCAGCCGCAGCACAGGGCTTATCGCCTCTCTGCCGGTTCGCCGCGAGGCGATATTCGGCTCTGCGTGGCTCGGCGGCGTGTTTGCTGTGCTGGCGTCAAACCTCGTCATTGCGCTGCTGACATTTCTGTTCTCTCTCGGCGCGACCATAAACACAGCCCTTGCGTTCAAGGCGGCATTCACATGGTTGGGCGTTTATTCAATGCAGTTTATCCTCTTCTACGGCATCGCTTCGCTTACGGCCGTCATGACCGGAAGCATAGCCGTGCTCCCGATACTTTACATCATATTCAATTTCCTTGCAGTCGGCATGGAGACTATAATCCGCCTCGACTTTTCCTGCCTCATCTGGGGTATGTCGAACGTTTCGTTTGACTGTGTGCTCGACTTCCTGTCGCCGCTGGTGTATATGCTCGAGAATTTCACACCGGTGTTAAAGTATAATACGCCTTATGCCTACGATACCTATGGTCTTTCTCTCCAGACAAGCGAGTGCATTTCGTTCACCTTCGATCACTGGCTGCCGTCCGCTATCTACTGCGTTGTCGGGCTCGTCTTCTCCGCTGCGGCGCTCATGATATTCAGGAGGCGCAGAATGGAATCGGCAGGCGACGTTGTCGCGGTGCGCTGCATGCGCCCTGTTTTCAAATACGGAGTGACCGTATGCTCCGCGCTGTGCGGTGGTCTGCTGCTGTACACGGTTCTGTTTGCCCTGTTCGAAAGCCGCTCGGCGAGCGTGTTTATCATGATACTGAGCATGATAATATTCGCCTTCATCGGCTATTTCGGCGCAAAAATGCTGCTTGAAAAAAGCTTCCACGTTTTCCGCGGCAGCTGGGTTGGATTTATAGTCGTATGCTGCCTGTGCGCAGTGTTCACGCTCTGCTGCGATCTCGATGTTTTAGGCATAGGAAGCTATGTCCCCAAGGTGAGCAGTGTCAAGAGTCTAAACGTGAACTACGCCGGCAGGATAGTTGACCCAAGCGTCATCGAAGACTACATCCAGCTTCACAAGGATATAGTCAGTAAGAAAGACAGGTACGAGAATATCAGCTACGCAGATAGCTATGAGTATGTTACATTTAACTACACGCTCAAGGACGACCGAATAATTTCTCGTGCATATAGGCTGCCGTTCGACGACGAAAACGCCGCAAGGTACTATGGGCTTTCAAACTCAGTCTCCATTCTGCTCGAGCGCTTTTCGCCTTCGATCACCGCCGATGAAGAGCACTGTTCTCAAGCTATACTGTACATCGGAGACAATCAGAGAATAGACCTTACCCCGGCGCAGGCAATCGATTTTTATCGTAACGCTCTTTTGCCGGATATAAAAGCCGGGCACAAGGTCATCAGCCGTACCAACGACGACATCATCGCAACGATGTACATAACCTTTGAGCAGGAAATCGACAATAGCCGTTATTATGACAGTCAGGAAATCGTTGTTGAAATAACAACAGGCTGCACCGAGTGCATCTCCTGGATCAAAGATAATCTCGGCATTGACATCGAAGAAGATACTCAATATTACGACTGACAAATACACGAAAAAACTCCCGATCGTTTGATCGGGAGATTTTTTGCATATACACTTGTTTTACTTGCTTTTATTCATATATGCGGGTTTTTTGTTGCCGCAGACAGTGCAGTAGTCGATATCCTTTTCGTAGAAATGGCGCTTTGCTTCAATATGCTGCTTCATTTTAACAAAGCGTTCTCTCTCCTGCTTAGTGAGCTTACCGCGATATGTGCGGTTTTTATAGTCACGCATAATGATCACGCTGACACCGAGGAATATCACGGCGAAAACGATGAAAATGATCACCGCGACCCACAGCACACCCTGCGATACCTCCCCGATCGCCGGTCCGTTTAAAAACGGTCTGAAATACACGGCGCAAACTATCGCGACTATCGTCAGCACTGCATAAACGCCGAACTGAGGCCACAGTGTCGGCGGCAGCTTGCCGCAGTGGGGGCATATTTTCATTCCGTCCGGTATATAATTTCCGCATTTTTCACATTCACGCATGTTATTTCTCCTTTATGCGATATGTTCTGATTATACCACACTCTGCGGATTTTTCAACAATGTGATACAAAAAGGAGCAGCGAACGCTGCTCCTTAAATGTTATGTTGCTTAGCTTTATCAGCCGAAGTAGCTGGTGATCTGTGCGTAGAGGACGAAGGCCATGCCGATGGGGGTAATGAACTTGTAGCAGATATCGAAGAATGCACGGCCCCAGAACTTGTGTCCGGAAGCTTCGCACTCTTCAACGACCATGTCGATCTTCCAGATCCAGCCGATGGCAAACGCCATTACCATTGCGCCAAGAGGCATCATAATACCCTCAGACAGCATGTCGTAGAAGTCAAGCCAGTCACCGTTCCACGTCTTTGCGGTGTTCAGGTAATAGGTCTCGGATGCGTCGAATGCGACAGCCGCGGTGTCTACCTTGGAGTAGATGCCGTCATCACCCTTCACATAGTAATTGGTGCCGTCGGCAAACTCGCTGATATCGCCGGCCTCAGCCCAGTGCATGCCGAGAATATCTGCCGGGCTGCCGATGGTTGCGCCGCCGTTGGTGCCGGCACCCAGACCGTCAAGTGCGGTGGGCAGGCAGAATACGAAGATCAGGATAGCGGTGATGATCGCATACTTTTTGCGTCCGGGAGCCTTGCCCTTCTCAACGTTCTGGTCAACCTTGAAGGAGGTGATGACTTCGAGCAGGGAGAAGGAAGAAGAAATTGCTGCGATGAAAACAAGGGCATAGAACAGGAAGCCCATGATGTTGCCGACGTATCCCATCTTCTCAAAGACGATCTGCATGGACAGGAACAGGAGTCCCGGGCCGGAGCTGGTCTCGCCGCCGAGGAATGCGTAGCATGCGGGCATAACGATCATGCCGGCCATGATCGCAACGATGGTATCGCAGATAACAATGATGACTGCGTTCTTCTGGACGCTCTCCTGCTTCTGAAGGTAGGAGCCGTAGGTGATCATTGCGCCCATGCCGAGGGACAGGGAGAAGAACATCTGACCTGCCGCGGTCTTGAGAACCTTGAGGAAGTCTTCCTTGAGCGGTTCAATGTTCCAGCCGAACATGAACTTGTAGCCGTCCATTGCGCCGGGCTGAACAGCAACGTAAACGATGACGATAAGAAGCATGATAAACAGAGCGGGCATGCCGATCTTACAGAACTTCTCGATGCCTTCTGCAACGCCTGCTGCAACGATGAATACGTTGATCGCGATAAACAGTGCAGTCCAGAGGATCATCTGGCCGCCGTTGAGGATGAACTGGCCGAAGAACTCGGAGATATCAGCAACGTTCCAGGTGTTCCAGCCGAAGATAGCAGTCAGGTAGCCGAGAGCGTAGCGCATGACCATGCCGCCGAGGACGAAGTAGAAGCAGAGGACCAGGAACGGTACCAGAACTGCCATGTAACCCATCCAGGTGAACTTCTTGCTGAGCTTGCGATAAGCCGCAACAGGGCTCAGGCCGGTCTTACGGCCGATTGCCAACTCACCGATCATAACGGCGAGGCCGACCAATACCGCAAGAACGAGGTAAACGAGCAGGAAGGCGAAGCCGCCGCTCATACCCATCTTGTACGGGAAGCCCCAAATGTTGCCCAGACCGACTGCCGAACCGACAGCTGCCATCAGGAAACCAAGGTTGGAGCCAAACGAAGCGCGATTGTTTTCCATAACTTTCTCTCCTTTATTTTCCTTTACCGCAAATTGCACGCGGTACAAAACCGGCGATATGTTAACTTCTCATTAACGACTCGCCAAATTTATAAGCAGACTTTACACTATATTCACACATTTTTCAATACTTTTTTGCTGTTTAAATATTAACTTTCGCTTTTACTCGCTAAAGTTTTGTGCAACTTCCACAATGTATGAGATTTATTCATAGCCGATATTACTAAAATTCACTTTATATCACAAATGTCGATTTTTTGACAGTCGCGTCTGTGTTAACGATTCTTAACACAGACGTTAGCTCTCTTAACGCTCGCATGTAAACTCACATGTAAACATCAATAAATATTCTGCAAGAAAAAATCCGCTTTGCTCTTGATTTTTTGAATATATACTGTAAAATATTAATGTTATAGATTACGGCGACCGGCGGCCGATAACTGCGGAATGCTGTTTTCAGCAGAATGGAGACATGAAATGACTTACGAAATGGACATTGCCGGCTTAAAACGCGAGCTGCCCCTATGCAAGGTCACCGACGACCTCTACATAGGCGCATTTGTCATGTTCGGCGATGTTGAGCTGACCGTCCACTGCGCAGCCGAGCTGCTCAAGAGAGCTCCCGAATATGATTATCTTATCGCTCCGGAGGCAAAGGCCATTCCTCTTCTCTATGAAATGGCGCGTCAGAGCGGCGCGGAGAAATATTTTCTCGCCAGAAAAGGCCCCAAGGCTTACATGAGCGGGGTATTTGAAGTCCACGTCAAGTCCATCACCACAATGGACGTGCAGCGCCTTGTTATCGACACGGCCGATGCCGAGCTTATCAAGGGTAAGCGCATCCTTATCGTTGATGATGTTATATCTACCGGCGAAAGCCTCCGAGCAATGGAAGAGCTCGTCACCCGTGCAGGCGGCAGCATAGTCGGCAGAATGGCCGTTCTGGCCGAGGGCGCGGCTCAGAAGCGCGATGATATCATCGTGCTGGGCGATCTTCCCCTGTTTAATCCCGACGGCACCGTCAAAGCCTAATTTACGCATCAAGAAAAGCTCCCCAAGCGGGGAGCTTTTTTGTTTATCTTGCTTTTTTGAAAAATTCCTTCAGCAGCCTTGCCGATGAATCGGCACAGACGCCGCCGTAGATTGCCGGCTTGTGTCCGTATCGCTCTTCAAACAGATTGATCACGCTGCCGCACGAGCCGGTGTTTTCGTCCTTTGCGCCGAAAACGACCGTTGGGATACGCGAATTTATTATCGCCCCGGCGCACATCGGGCAAGGCTCAAGCGTGACATATATCGTGCAGCCGCCCAGCCGCCAATCGCCGATCGAGCCGCACGCTTCGCGTATGGCCTCGATCTCGGCATGATGCGTTGCGTCGTGGCTCTCCTCGCGCTTGTTTCGGCCTCGTCCGATTATATTTCCGTCCGCATCTGCTATGACGCAGCCGACGGGTATCTCCCCTTCTTCGGCCGCGCGAGATGCAAGCGCAAGTGCGTACTCCATGTATTCTTCTCTGTCCATATGCCCCCACCTGTCACTGTGTTTATTGCATTATACCGTCAATCCGCAGTTTTGACAAGCACGCAAAAAGCCGCCGTCCGAGGACAGCGGCTTTCATATTCGTATGTATTACTTGAGTGCTGCGGTGATGATGGACATCTGGTAGACCTCCTCTGCGTTGCAGCCGCGGGACAGGTCGTTGATAGGAGCGTTCAGGCCCTGAAGGATGGGGCCGTATGCCGCAAAGCCGCCGAGGCGTGCTGCGATCTTATAGCCGATATTGCCGGACTGGATCTCGGGGAAGATGAAGGTGTTTGCATAGCCGGCAACGGGAGAGCCGGGGAACTTGAGCTGGCCGACAACGGGGGAAACGGCTGCGTCAAACTGCATCTCGCCGTCGAGCTTCAGCTCCGGAGCGAGCTTCTTTGCTTCCTCGGTAGCATTGCGCACGAGGTCAACATTGGGGCCCTTGCCGCTGCCCTTGGTGGAGTAAGACAGCATTGCGACCTTCGGGTCGATGCCGAATACCTTTGCGGTCTCTGCGGTTGCGACGGCTACCTCTGCCAGCTTCTGAGCTGCGGTGAAGGTGACGTTGCCTTCCTTATCGACGGTATCCTGATAGTCGATGTTGATCGCGCAGTCGCCCATTGCGAGGGTCTCGTCGCCGCGGATCATGATAAAGCAGGAGGACACGAGGTGTGCGCCCTTCTTGGTCTTAACGAGCTGGAGTGCCGGACGGACGGTGTCTGCGGTGGAGTAGGTCGCGCCGCCGAGCAGGCAGTCTGCAACGCCCATCTTGACGAGCATGGTGCCGAAGTAGTTGCCCTTGGAAAGAGCCGCGCGGCAGTCCTCTGCGCTCATCTTGCCCTTGCGCAGTGCGACCATCTCATCGACCATTGCGTCCATGCCTTCGTAGGTTGCAGGATCAAGGATCTCAAGACCTTCGATATCAAAGCCGCCCTTTGCAGCCGCTGCCTTGACCTCATCGACGTTGCCGACGAGGATCGGGGTCAGGAAGCCGTCCTTTTTCAGACGGGCTGCCGACTCGAGAATACGAGCGTCGCTGCCTTCGGTGTAGACGATCTTTCTCGGATCGTTCTTGAGAACTTCAATAAGATTTTCAAACATTTTATTTTCCTCCATTAATGCGGCATTTTGGCCGTAAAAAATTCCGAATACCACTTTATCACTACCGCGAATATTTTTCAAGTATTTAGCTCGATTTCTATTTACAAACCGCGATCTCGCATGTATAATATACAAACTGTAATCATTTGGGGAGAGAAATATATATAATGTACGAATACGATAAAAAAAGCTTCGCACAGATACTTTCCGAGCTGCGCCGCACGGCCGGCCTGAGCCAGCGCAAGGCTGCCGCCGACCTTAACATCAGCCAGGCGCTTTTGAGTCACTATGAAAACGGCGCGCGCGAGCCGGGACTTAACTTTGTATGCCGCGTGTGCGATTATTATAATGTAACGGCCGATTATCTTCTCGGCCGCTCACCTAATCCCGACGGAGTTGACCGCGGCGCGGACATCGCGCGCGTGTTCATCGCGGAAATGCGCAGCCTTGCGAACAAGACCGAGGCCGCTTTGGAGGAACTGACATGATACCGCAGGATCACATAAGAAACTTTTCGATAATCGCTCACATTGACCACGGCAAGAGCACACTTTCCGACAGGCTGATAGAAATATGCGGCGCTGTCGAGGAGCGCATAATGGAGGATCAGATCCTTGACAACATGGATCTTGAGCGCGAGCGCGGCATTACCATCAAGGCGCGCGCAGTCGGCTTAAACTACAAGGCCGAAAACGGCGAGACCTATGTTTTGAACCTCATCGACACGCCGGGACACGTTGACTTCAACTACGAGGTCAGCCGCTCGCTGGCAGCCTGCGAGGGCGCGGTGCTGGTCGTTGACGCTTCTCAGGGTGTTGAGGCGCAGACGCTTGCCAACACATATCTTGCACTCGATGCAGAGCTTGAGATACTGCCCGTTATAAACAAGATCGACCTCCCTGCCGCCGATCCTCAGCGCGTAAAGCACGAGATCGAGGATATCATCGGCATCCTCGCCATGGACGCGCCGGAGATAAGCGCGAAAAACGGCATAAACGTCGAATCCGTTCTCGAGGATATCGTCGCAAACGTTCCTGCGCCGACGGGCGACGTAAACGCGCCGCTCAAGGCTCTTATCTTCGACAGCCAGTATGACAGCTACCGCGGCGTTATCGTTTTCATGCGCGTTTTTGACGGCCGCATCGCCAAGGGCACCGAGGTGCTGCTGCACTCGACCGGCGCAAAATACAGCGTTCTCGAGGTCGGCCACATGCGTCCGATCGGCCTTGAGCCGTGCTCGGAGCTTACGGCCGGCGACGTCGGATACTTCACCGCTTCCATCAAAAACGTTGCCGACACCCAGGTGGGCGACACGGTCACGACCGCAGCCAACCCCTGCGCCGAGGCTCTGCCCGGCTATCGCCCGGCGCGCGCAATGGTCTATTGCGGCATATACACCGAGGACGGCAGCAAGTACCCCGATCTGCGCGACGCGCTGGAAAAGCTTCAGCTCAACGACGCGTCCCTGTCCTTCGAGCCTGAAAGCTCGGCCGCGCTCGGCTTCGGCTTCCGCTGCGGATTTTTGGGCATGCTGCACATGGAGGTCATTCAGGAGCGCCTTGAGCGCGAATTTGACCTTGACCTCGTTACGACTCTGCCGAGCGTTATATATAAGGTCGTCAAAACCGACGGTGGCATTGTCATGGTCGATAATCCGCATAATTACCCCGACCCCGGCGTTATTGAGCACGCCGAGGAGCCGTATGTCAAGGTGTCGATCATAACGCCGAACGACTATGTCGGCAACATCATGCCCCTTTGCCAGGACAGGCGCGGAGAATATAAGGACATGCAGTACCTCGACTCGCACCTTGTCGAGCTTCGCTACGAGATGCCGCTCAACGAAATAATCTACGACTTTTTCGACACGCTCAAGGCGCGCACGAAGGGCTACGCCTCTCTCGACTATGAGCTGAGCGAATACAAGCCCTCGGAGCTTGTTAAGGTCGATATGCTTCTAAACGGCGATCAGGTCGATGCGCTCAGCTTCATTGCGCACAAGGACAAGGCCTATCCCAGAGCGAGGAAGCTGTGCGAAAAGCTCAAGGACAATATCCCCCGTCAGCTTTTCGAGATACCCATTCAGGCCGCCATCGGCGGCAAAATCATCGCTCGCGAGACCGTCAAGGCCATGCGCAAGGACGTTCTTGCAAAGTGCTACGGCGGCGATATCACGCGAAAGAAAAAGCTGCTTGAAAAGCAGAAGGAAGGCAAAAAGAAAATGCGCCAGCTCGGAACCGTTCAGATTCCGACCGAGGCCTTCCTTGCAGTACTCAAGCTTGATGAATAACAAAAACAGCCTTGGCAGGGTGCCGAGGCTGTTTTTTCTATAAGGCAACTGTCGGTTGCTTGCGCCGCAGATATTCATCGGTTATACTCAAGGCACTGGGAGGCGATCATATGGACACGAAAAAGATAATATACGAGCTGCGCACGAAAAACGGAATGTCGCAGGATGAGCTTGCTGAAAAAGTATTTGTCACAAGGCAGGCCGTTTCGCGCTGGGAAAACGGCGAGACCGTTCCTAACACGGAAACGCTCAAGCTGCTCTCCAGGCTCTTTGACGTTTCGATCAACACACTCCTCGGCTCGCCGCGGCAGCTTATCTGCCAGTGCTGCGGCATGCCGCTTGAGGATGACTCGATCATCGGGCGAGACAATGACGGCTCGATTAACGAAAGCTACTGCAAATGGTGCTACGCCGACGGGACCTACACCTACAGCGACATGGACGAGCTTATCGACGTCTGCGTGAAAAATATGTCCGGCGAAGACTTCACCGAGGAGCAGGCGCGCTCATACATGCAACAGCTGCTGCCGACGCTCGATTACTGGAAAAGCCACGAAAGCCTCGGCGACAACGGGCAGTTCGAGGAATTTAAAAAGCAGCTTATAGCCGAGTTCAACGCGCTTGACATTGCCGAAATGCCGGAGGTGCGGAGATTAAACGCGCTCGTTGGGAAATACGTTAATCTTGAGTATATGCTCCCGAACGGGCAGCACGCAAAATTCCTGGACGACGGCAAAACATATCTCGGCAATCAGCTTGAAAGCGCGCTCGATAAGGAAACCTGCTTCGGCATCATCGCGAATGTCGATTTCCTGCTCGTTTGCACCTACAGGAAAGACGATGCGGATCCGGAGCTCATTCTGTATAAAAAACGATAGCTTTAAGGCGTGGCCAAATCGGCCACGCCTTTTCTTATTTCAGAAACTCTTTGTCGCGCTCAGGTACGCTCTCGGACGTAAAGCGCTCGGCTTTGACTGTCAGACCGTATTTTTCGCGAAGGCGCATTATCGTCTGCATCTCGGGCGAGGCATGGTGAGCGTCAAGCGCCGCCTGATCTGTCCAGCTGTCGATAAGCAGGACGGTCTCTGCATCGTCAAGCGGCTGAAAGTATTCGTACCTTGCGTTGCCCGGCTTGCCGCGTATCGCGGCGGCGGTGCCGCTGCTCTCCATTTCCTCGGCAAAGCGGCGTGCCGCGCCGTTTTTGCCGGTGTAGTACAGATTTACGGTGAACATTATTCTTTCTCCTGTATCTCGCCCGAGCGGTAGGCCGCAAGCAGGCTTTCAAGCGCCTGTATCCTGCGGCGAAGCTGAACGCCGCTGTCGCAATCGTCAATATAGCGGCGGCGCTCAAAACGCTCGACCTGCACGGCCTCGGACTCGATATCCGCGTTATCGTCTATTGCCGCAGCAACGCCCTCAAACGGCTTATGTGCCTTGATCTTCAGACCGTGGGAATTGAAAACGAGCGTATAGCCTGCGATGCCGGTCGTTTTCTGATAGGCCTCGCAGAAGCCGCCGTCGATGATAAACAGCTTCCCGCCGGCCTTTACGGGGCTTTCGCCCTTCTTTGCTTTGACGGGGGTATGGCCGTTTATGATATGTCCGTTTTCCGGATCAAGGCCGAACTCGGACAGGATCATGCCAACGACCTTCTCATCCTCCCAAAAGCTGAAATAGGGGTTTTTCGGCTCTGCCCATGTGCTCTCGTCGTCAACAACGCCGCGTTCAAAGGTGTGGAACACGCGACCGGAGAACGGACTGTCGTTGCCGCACCAGAGGTACCACATCATGTCCAGCGCCGACTCATCGTGCTTTGCCCAGGCGTTTTTCACGACCATGTCCGAATAGTCCATGAGACTCTTGCCGGAGTACCACACTCCGCCGTGGCGCACGCGCGCAAATTCGCCGTCCTCGGTCATCGGTATGCAGCCGTGGTACAGGAGATTTCCGTTGCAGCACAGGTATGTGCTGCCGACGCGGTAGATAAAATCCATATGGCGGTGCAGCGACTGACTGTCGCGGAAAAGGTTTATGTACTCGTTTACCAGATCAAACTCATCATCGTTCAGGCTGTACGGATCGTTTCTGTCAATAGTCGGCCACTTATCCGTGTTAAGGGGATACACTCCATCATCGAGTATGACCGTGTTGTTTTCAAAATCGCATCGGTTGAGCATCAGGCGAGAGTTCATTCCGTAGCCGGGGTGGCGAAGGATGACCCTGCCTTCGAGCTTGAAGCCGATGGTGTTCAACGCGATACTGACGTTTTTCTTCGTTGCCTCACCGTAGTATTTGCGCGTGAAGTCATAAAGCGGCTGGAGCGATATTCCGTAGCGACGCTCGAGCAGGTTTGCGTTGCCGTAGTCGAGCGATATTCTCAGCACCGTGAATATACATGCCGGGCTTCCCGACGCGGCGCCAAGCCACAGGATATCGTGGTTGCCCCACTGAATGTCGATATTCGGATGCTCCATGAGCGCATCGAGCAGCCGCGCAGGCTCGGGGCCTCGGTCGAAAATATCGCCGACTATGTGCAGCTTATCGACGGCAAGACGCTTAATGATATCCGAAAGCGCAGTGATAACATCGTCGGCAGCGCCGGTGGATATGATAGACTCCAGTATCGCGTCATGATAGCGCACCTGGTTTGAATACTCATCACGCTGCATATGCAGAAGCTCATCGAGCACAAAGCTCCATTTGGGCGGCATCTGCTTGCGCACATAGCTGCGAGTGTATTTGCTTGAAAGCGTTTCGGCAAGAGTGCGCAGCATGGTAAGCGCGCTTTTGAGCCTATCATGCGTATACTCGCCGGCTTCGCGCATCGCGCTGAGCTTTTCATGCGGATAGTAGATAAGCGTGCACAGGCTGCGGCAGCGCTCCTCCCCTATCTCGGCCTCGAAAAGGCGCAAGACCTTTTCCAATATAACGCCGGAGCAGTTGTTGAGTATATGCCGCACGGCGGCGTATTCACCGTGCAGATCGCTGATAAAATGCTCGGTGCCCATGGGCAGGGCAAGTATCGCGCGCAGATTAATTATCTCCGAGCAAACGGCCGCCTCGTCGGGATATTTTTCCGCCAGCAGCTCAAGATATTCTCTCGAAAACTCACTCATATGTATGACCTCTAGTATAATTCGTTTTATATTTAGATGATATCATTTAAATTAACAATTTACAACTTGAAATCGTGTAAAATGTTTGTATAATGGCATCAGTTTATTGAAAAGGGTGATATTTTTGCACAACACTTTAAAGCAAAAGCTCGAAAACGGCCAGCAGCCGATCGGCATATTTTTCGACACCGCAAGCGAATATCTCATGGAATGCACCGGGCGCACCGGAATAGACTTTGTTATCATCGACAATGAGCACTCCCCAATTGAGGCCGAAACCAGCGCGAGGCTCATAAGAGCCGCGGAAAACGCAGGCGTAACGCCGCTGTGCCGTGTGCGTGAGATAAGCCGCCCGGCGATACTCAAGCTTCTCGATGTCGGTGCACAGGGTCTTATCATTCCGAACGTGCATAGCGTGCAGCAGGTCAAGGACATAATATCCTATGCCAGATACTATCCTATCGGCCAGCGCGGCTTCTGCCCCTCGCGCAAGGACGGCTGGGGCTTTGACGGCCTTGGCAGCGTGCCTGACACGATGGCACATTTTAACGCCGAAACGCTCATAATCCCCCAGTGCGAGACCGTCGGCGCGCTCGAATCCATCGAGGAGATCGCCGCACTCGACGGAGTTGACGGCATATTCGTCGGCCCGTTCGACCTGTCTATTTCCATGGAAATGCCGGGCGATTTTTCAAACCCCGTTTTTCAGGCTGCGATCGACCGCATAATAAAAGCCTGCCGCAAGGCAGGCAAGAAGTGCATTTTCTTCACCGGAACCGTCGAAGGGATCGCCGCCGGCTTTGACCGCGGCTTCGACGGCATGGCGTACAGCCTTGACGCCGCGATCTTCATCGAGGCTCTGCGCGAGCGCGTTGAGAAAGCACGTCAGTTAAGCAAGTAAATTCCCATGTTCAGATATCCGGCGAAAGTCGTCCACAGGAGATACGGCAGCATCAGCCATCCGGCCGCATTGTCCGTCTTCCAAAACCGGACAGTCGCCAGAAGCGTGAATATCCACATCAGGCACAGCCAGATAAACGCCGCCAGATATTTTTCCGCATTGAAAAATATTATCGGCCAGCCGAAATTGAAAACGAGCGACAGGGCGTAGTAAACGCCGGCCGTTTGCTTCTGAGCCTTTCGGGCGTCGGATGTCCACACTCTGTATGACGCAAGTCCCATGAGGATATAAAGTATCGTCCACGCGACCGGGAACAGCCACCCCGGCGGCGCAAGCGGCGGCTTTTCGATCACCTCGAACATCAGCATATTATCTTTTGTAATAAGGGCGGACAGTCCGCCAACGGCAAGCGGCGCGGCAAGGCTCACGGCAAGCTTTTTCCATTTGATCTTCACATTCATCACCGCTTTTAATATATGAAGGCCCGGCCGGGCTTATTCGTTTTTGAACAATGGACAGAAAACATCTCAGCAAGAAGCAGCAAAAATACGTCGGCATAGCGGCGATAGCCATCGCCGTTATCGCAATAGCACTGATAATATGGCTTGCGGGCGTTCCGCTTGTCAGATTTGCATCGGAGCCTGAAAAATTCCGTCAATGGGTGGACAATAACGGCATATGGAGCCGCTTTGCCTACATGGGCATGGTCATTCTTCAGGTCGTGATCGCCGTTTTGCCCGGCGAGCCGTTCGAGATCGCCGCAGGCTACGCCTTCGGTGCCGTTGAAGGCTCACTTTTGTGCATAGCGGCATCCACCCTCGGCAGTATCACGGTCTTTCTGCTCGTCAGATATTTCGGTGTTCCGCTCGTCGAGGTTTTCTTTTCAGAGGAAAAGCTGCGCCGCATAAAGTTTTTGAAGACCACCCCTAAGCGCGACTTCATATTTTTTATCATATTTATGATACCCGGAACACCAAAGGATCTGCTGTGCTATTTTGCCGGGCTCACCGATATCCGTCTTTCATTGTGGCTGCTGATATGCTCGCTCGGCAGACTTCCGTCGATCGTGACCTCCACCGTCGGCGGCGACGCGCTCGGCACGTCAAACTACTGGTTTGCCGCCGCTGTTTTTGCCATAACGCTTGTAATAAGCCTCGTTGGACTGCTCTTTTACAAAAAAATTTGCAACAGGCACGAAAAATGAGTATAATAGAGATATACTTAAAAAGCTTGATATATTTATGACACAACCAACATTTTGTAAAAATATTTTTCTCGTTTTTGTATTGACATTAGCGAAAAGCGTGCTATAATATGTCGCGTGGGATAATAATGCGCGCAGCTGCAGGTGCTGCGCAGCAAGACTCTCATTAAAGTATGTTCGTTATGCCCTATTACAAATGCCATCCAAGTTGTTCAGTAACTATACATGTCGTTTAAGTAATTCTCCCTTCCTTCCTATTTCCATCAGCTAACGAGCATATTCTACACCCCCCTTCAAAGCGGCCGGAGACAGAGCAGTCCCCGGCCGTAATAAATTTACCGCTTAATATGCAAAAAGCCCCGACAGACTTCTGTCGGGGCTTGCATTGAATTTTGCACTGTTTTTAAGATTAAAGCTGACGAGCGTCGGGATAAAAAAACACCGCAACACAAGTTGCGGTGTTTTTTGGTGGAGATAAGCGGGATCGAACCGCTGACCTCTTGAATGCCATTCAAGCGCTCTCCCAGCTGAGCTATACCCCCAGACGCATTGGTTATTTTAACAGACCGAGAGCATATTGTCAACTGAAAATTCAAATTAATTTTGCCCGCTGCCGTAATCGTCATCGAACATATACGTCACATCCTCTTTATAGCGGAACTTTTTCTCCTTGCCCTTTATAAGGCGCGGAATACTTCGGCGATACTCGACGAAAACCAAAAGCCCGGTGAGCAGATATATGTTTCTGACGATCGTATCGTCAACGCTCATGATCGCAACAAGGCACATGACAAGCATCGCACCAAGCGCAGACAGCGATATGTATCGCGAGAATATATACACAACGACAAACACTATTATGCCGGCAAAGGCGACCTCGCCGCTGACAAAGAACGTTCCGACCGCGACGGCGAGCAGACTGTGCTCACCGTGGAAGCGATAAAGTATCGGAAAATTCGTGCCGAGGACAACGCAGAAAAGCGCAAACGCGCTGCCGATTTTCGACTGGTCAACGATGAGCATGAGCAGGCTGCCCAGCAGCACCGGAACAATGACCTTTATCGCCTCGATGAGCACAATGACGCCGACGCCTTTCCCTCCATGGCGCTTCAAAAAACGCGTTATTCCGGCGTTATCGCGACTGTAATTGAGAACATTCTCGTGAAAATAAATATGCGAGGACAGGATCGGTGTGCTGAGGCTGCCGAAGGAATAAGCGATTATTGCAGTAACGGCAAGCAGTAAGGGAGTCATTGCTTATCCCCCTTCTGGCGTATGACCATACGTATAGGTGTGCCCTCAAGTCCAAACACCGCGCGTATCTGATTTTCTATATAGCGCTGGTACGAGAAATGGAACAGCTCACGGCTGTTGCAGAAAATGACGAAATTGGGCGGCTTGATTCCGGTCTGCGTCATGTAATATATCTTGAGCCTTCTGCCCTTATCCGTGGGCGGCTGGACGCGCGCCTGAGCATCGGCAAGAACGTCGTTGAGCATACCTGTAGTTATGCGCATGTTGCTCTGATCGTTTACGAAATTGACCAGCTCGAATATCCTGTCGGTGCGCTGGCCGGTTTTTGCCGAGATAAACAGCACAGGCGCATAGCTCATGAAGCTCAAGTCGCGCATGACCTCCTTGCGCATCTTCTCCATCGTGCCGGTCTCTTTCTCGACAAGATCCCACTTGTTGACGACAATTATGCTGGCCTTGCCCGATTCATGCGCAAGACCGGCAATTTTAGTGTCCTGCTCGGTCACGCCCTCGCGCGCGTCTATCATGATTATGCACACATCCGCACGCTCAATTGCCATCTGTGCGCGCATGACCGAAAACTTCTCAACGCGCTCGTCTACCTTGCTCTTGCGGCGGATGCCGGCAGTGTCGATAAACACATATTTGCCGTACTTATTATCTATCTCGGAGTCAACCGCGTCGCGAGTCGTGCCGGCAACGTTGCTGACTATTACGCGCTGCTCGCCGAGGATATGGTTAACAAGCGAGGATTTGCCGACATTCGGCTTGCCGATGACGGCAACCTTTATCCGGTCATCTTCCTCCTCGTCCTCTTCCTCGGGCGGAAAGTACTTCATGCATTCGTCAAGCAGATCGCCCGTGCCGTGGCCGTGAACGGCCGAGACCGCGATGGGATCGCCGAGGCCAAGCTCGTAAAACTCGTATATGGCAGGGTCCGTTCTGCCGGTCGAGTCCATTTTGTTGACCGCAAGCACCGTCGGCTTTTTCGAGCGCAGCAGCATGTTGGCAACGTCCTTGTCCGCCGCCGTCACGCCCGTGCGCACATCGGTGACGAGAACAATGACATCCGCCGAGTTTATCGCAATGTTTGCCTGCTCGCGCATGAACATGAGGATTTCGTTATCCGTTGTCGGCTCAATGCCGCCGGTGTCAACGATGTTGAATTTTCTTCCGAGCCATTCGCATTCGGCATACAGTCTGTCGCGTGTAACGCCGGGCGTATCCTCAACTATGGACAGTCTGCGTCCGCAAAGCTTATTGAAAAGCATGCTCTTTCCCACATTGGGTCTGCCGACTATGGCTATGAGAGGCTTTGACATAAAGATAACCTCCGTTCCGATTAGTTCTGATTATATTTATAGTACTGCTGCCGCTCGGGCGAGCGGACGGGTATTTTGACCTCGGGCAGGTTATCGCCGCTTATGGCATCCCAGAGGGCAAATCCGTCCGATTCTATAGGGTATATCTTAACGCCGAGGGCATCTATGGCCTGCTCGAGCGTAATATCGTCGAGAAAATCAAGCTCGTCGCGGCGCAGCATATTCTGCGAAACGAAAAGGCGCTCGCCCAAGTCTTTTCCGCGCAGCTGAGCAATGAGATCCTGCCCCGTTATGAGGCCGGAAACGTTTACTCCGTGGCCGAAAAAGTCGTTTTGAACAGCGTAGACCTTACCATTTATATTATCATACTTTTCCGCTGCAATACAAATAAGTTTTTCAAAATACGGCGCTACCGACACTCCGCAGGCTATGGAAAACGGCACTCCGTCCGGCTTTTCCGAAAGTCTGAGCGCACCGCGGAACTCGCGCTCGAGCAGGCGTATCATTCCGACGCCGTTTTCAAGCTGCGTGTGCTCCTCGTAGAAATCGTCGTCCGGCAGCTCTCGCTGCGCGCAGATATACATTTCGTCCGAGCAGAAAAATATCCTCGTGCCGTATTTTTTTACGCACTCGTCGCCGAATGCCGTGACCATATCTATCGTCTCTCCCGAGTGCTCGGGCGTAAACGACTCGAGCGGATACAGACCCTCGCGGTATTTCGTAAGTCCGACCGGAACGATCGACACGCTGTGCACCGCAGGATGCATGGCCGCAAGATCCTGCATGGTCTGCATGAGCGCCTTGCCGTCGTTAAGTCCGGGACAGCAGACGATCTGGCAGTTCATGACGATGCCGCCGCCGGCAAAGCGGCGCATTATATCAACGCATTTGCCCGCGTTTTTATTGCGCAGAAGCCTCACCCTAAGCTCTGGGTCGGTAGCGTGAACGGAGATGTTCACAGGGCTTATGTGCAGGTCGATTATGCGCTGAATCTCGCGCTCGGACAGATTTGTCAGCGTAATGTAGTTTCCCAGCAAAAAGCTCAGGCGCGCGTCATCGTCCTTGAAGTACATCGTCTTGCGCATGCCCTTCGGAAGCTGGTCGATGAAGCAGAAAACGCAGTTGTTGGCGCAGCTTCGGGGATTATCCATCAGATACTCGGCAAACTCAAGGCCGAGGTCACGCCCCTCGGGCTTTTCGACACGCACGATATGCTCTGTTCCGTCCTTGCGGCGAAGCTTAATATGCAGCACCGGCTCATACGAGAAGTATTTATAGTCGAGAACATCGTGGATCACGTTTCCGTTTATGCTGACTATCTCATCGCCTATATGCGCCTTGTGCAGCAGAGGACTGTCGTTATCGATTTTTGAAATAACGTCGTTTTTCATACACTTTAATAAGCAAAAGGAGGAAGGGGTACCTGTACCCATTCCTCCTTGAGCTTAGCATTTTAATTACTTCTCATCAACGGTGAGAACCTTGCGGCCGTTGTACATACCGCATGCCTTGCACGCACGGTGGGGCATTTTGAACTCGCCGCAGTTGGGGCACTTTACGATGCCGGGAGCCTCGAGCTTCCAGTGAGACGAACGTCTCTTATCACGTCTCTGTCTTGATACTTTTCCCTTAGGGACTGCCATGGTGACACCTCCTGAATAATAGCTGCATGTCAGCGTAAATATTATTGATCACTATCCAACAGTTGCTGCAAAACAGCAAGTCTTGGATCGACTTCTTTCCCGCACGCGCAGGGGCCAAGGTTTAGATCGGCTCCGCACCGGGAGCAAAGGCCTTTACAATCCTCCGAGCACAGAAACTTCGTTTCCATGTCAAGGACGAAAAGGGTCGAGAGCGTTTCATCGAGATCAAGATTGTCCCCGTCGAGAACAAAGACCTCGGGATCTTCAGACTCTCTGTCGGATATGAAGGCGTGGAGGTCCATCACCTTGCTGCTGTCAAACAGTTTACCACATCTGTCGCAGACGCAAGTCATTTCGGCTGTCAGGGTACCCTCGAGTGTCAGGATACCTGCCTCATTAAACACTCTGCCTTCTGCCGTGGGCGGGGTCTTATACTCTTTGATCGAGTCAAATTCCAATCCCTCCGTGTTCAGCTCGCACTTGAACGGAACACTCTTTCCGGGAACTTCAATTATCTGTCTCAAATCAAGCAGCATAGTGCACCTCTCCACAGTCGCTTGAATATTATAGTGGAATTACCCCGGCTTGTCAACCGAAAAAATTCGCTTTTCGGACAAAAACTCGAAAAAACAGGCATATTGCTAAACGGCAGGAAAAATGCTATAATCGTTTATCATATTTTAACGGAGAACGACATGAAAAAGAGTGTAAAGATCCTTATAATCTGCGTACTTATTGCGGCGCTTATCGCCGGCGGAGTTATATATCTCATCTTCCAGACTCGCGACGATGATCTCCTAATCGGCGAGGAGCGCGCGCAGCAGATAGCCCTTAATGACGCAGGGCTTGCGGCAAACCAGGTCTCACGGCTCAAAGCAAGGATCAAGCTTGATGACGGCGTGTGGTGCTATAAGGTCACATTCCGCACCATTGCGATTGAGTATGAGTACGAGATCGAGGCGTATTCCGGCGCAATACTTGAAAAGGACATGGACGACTGAAAAATATCGGGGTTTCTTTCGAAGCCTCGATATTTTTATATAAACTGCACAAAAACGCTTGCGCCGATAACGGTGAACACTCCCGACACAGCGATCGACAAGCCGCTCATGGCTCCTTCGATCTCTCCCATCTCCAAAGCTTTTGCAGTTCCAATAGCACTTACGCCCTTGCATTTCCACTGTTTTTAAAAGCACTTTATATTTCGCGCGTTTCGTGATATAATCTCAAAAAAACATCCTTTCGAAAGGACTTATAAGCAGCATGAAACGAACATTTGGCATAATAGCGGCGCTTATTCTTGCGCTTTGCCTTTGCGCCTGCGCAAAAAGCGGCGAGAGCACGACTCAGCCGACCGAGACGCAGCCTTCATCCACGCAGGATCTTTCCGTATACGAAAAAAGCGAGGGACTTCTCTCGCAGGAGGTATGGTACAACGAAAACGGTCTTAAATTCAGCACTGTCAAGTACGAGTACGACGCTGCCGGCCGTCTTGTAAAGGAAACGACCCTCGGCATAAACGACGCGCCGGTAGGATACAAGGAATACGTTCTCAACGCTGACGGACTGCCGGAGACAATGATAAACTATATCGCAGACGGCCCGGAGGAATACTCCGAGGAGTACCGCGTTTTGTTTGAGTACAACGACACAGGCCTTAAGATGAAAGAAACGAGCATGATCGGCGACACGGCCGCATCGGTCACGACCTATGCCTACGAGGGCAGCGATCTTGTCAATGAAAAATACTATGAAGGCTCGGAGCTCATAAGCGAAATTGCTTATGAATACGATGAGGCCGGCAGGCTCACAAAGCTTGTGCGCCGCGATATGCTCGAGGACAGCGAGACTTCGGAGACCTGCACCTATGACGAAACCGGACTTCTCGCCTCGCGCGAGGTAAGCGGCAGCGACGGCATTGAAAGCCGCACCGAATACAGCTATGACGAGCACGGAAACGAGCTTTCCGTCAGCATTTACGGCCCGGACGGCAGTGCAATAAGCATCACGAAAAACGAATACGAATACGATGAACCGGGCAACATAGTCAAATGCACGCGCACTCAGGGTGACGGCGAGCAGAGCACGGTCATTGAATACAGCTGGAGCTACGTCAAAGGCTGACGAATTAACAATTAATTTATATATTCGGGCATTTGCTGTGATAATATGTATTATTGAAATATTATCAATCAGGTGACTTTTCCATGAGAGAAAAATTTGCGCGCTTTATGGCAGGACGCTGCGGAATAGACCAGCTCAACAGATTCTTGTCGATATTGAGCCTTGTGCTCATGATCGTGGCTGTGGTGTTCAACGGAACACGGTTTTCAAGACCCATTTGGCTTATCGCGTTCATCCTGCTCATACTTGTCTACGCGCGTATGCTGTCGAGAAATCTTTATAAGCGCAGCGCCGAAAATACGCGCTATCTTCGGCTGCGCATGAGCGTTAGCGGAAAGTTTGAGATGATCAAGGTCCGCTGGACGCAGCGCAAGGACTATAAGTTCTTCACATGCCCCGCTTGCCGCACGACGCTCAGAGTTCCCCGTCACAAGGGGAAAATAAACATCGTCTGCAAGAAATGCGGCAACTCGTTCACGGGCAAGACCTGATATGTTCGGCTTTGTAACGGCGGATCTTGCCGGGCTCAATGAACAACAGCGAAAGCGATATAAAGCCTACTACTGCGGCCTGTGCCGCAGCCTGAGCGAGCGTCACGGCTCGTTTGCGCGCTTTACGCTGACCTACGACATGACGTTTCTGGTCATGGTGCTCAGCGGTCTGTATGAGCCGTTTGACCTGAGCGGCGAGGCTCCCTGCCCTGCGCATCCGCTCGGCAAGCGCGCGTTTTTGCAGTCGGAGATCAGCGACTATGCCGCCGACATGAATGTTGCGCTGGCATACCTCAACTGCCTTGACGATTGGCACGATGAGCTAAACGCCGCGGCGCTTGCCTCGGCAGGAGTGCTCAAGCAGTCATACGAAAAGGTATGCGTCGAATATCCGCGCCAGTGCGCTGTCATAAAGCAGTCGATGGAAGAGCTTAAGAAGATCGAGGATCGCAGAGACAGCTCGACCGACGCCGCGGCCGCAGCGTTCGGCCGGCTTATGGCGGAGCTTTTCGTCATGCGCGAGGATCACTGGAAAAGCGATCTGCGCGCTTTCGGCATGGCGCTCGGACAATTTGTTTATGTCATGGACGCCTGCATTGATTTAAAAGGCGACAAAAGAGCATATAAGTACAACCCCTTCGTTTACCTGTACGGCAGGCTTGACGAGCAGGAGCGCTTCAAGGCGATACTCGAGCTTCTGCTTGCCGACTGCGTGAGAAGCTTTGAGCGGCTGCCGATAATTCAGGATGCGGACATAATAAAAAATATACTGTGCAGCGGCGTGTGGATAAAATTCAATCAACACTACGGAATAAGCACTAAGTAAGGAGCAGTACCGAATGGCACGGGACCCCTATGAAGTCCTCGGCGTTTCAAGAAATGCAACGGATGAGGAAATAAAAAAAGCTTACAGAGAGCTTGCGAAGAAATATCATCCGGACCGCAACCCCGGCGATGCAGCCGCGGCGGCGAAGATGAACGAGATAAACGCCGCATACGACCAGATCAAAAACGGTCAGACCGGCCCCTCCGGCGGCTATGGCGGAGGATACGGCAGCGGTTACGGCGGCGGCTATGGCGGATTCGGTGGTTTCGGCGGCTACGGCGCGTATGAGCAGCCGCAGGAGCGCGCAGAGTGCCGCGCGGCTGTCAATTACATACGCAACGGCAGATACAACGAAGCTCTCACCGCGCTCTCGCAGGTTCCGCTTTCCGAGCGTGACGGGCGCTGGTACTATCTGAGCGCCGTTGCCAATATGTATCTCGGCAACAAGATAAACGCCCTTGAGGACGCAAAGCGCGCCGTCGAGATCGATCCGGATAACCCGAACTATCGCCAGCTTCTCAACAGGCTGCAAAATAACGGCCAGTATTATCAGGATTACAGCGGAAACTACAACAGTTCCTGCTGCATCTGCGACGACTGCTGCACCTCGTATCTGTGCTGCTCGTGCCTGACCCCGTGGGGCGGCATGTGCTGCTAAACAGAACAGTTTCGGCTGAGGCAAACGCCTCAGCCGTTTTACTATGCAAAAAGCTTTTTTATAGTCTCATCGGTGAAGGCGTCGAGCGCGTCGAAATCTACATGCGGATTATACGCGCGCTCAAGCTCGTCGTGATACTCCTTTGCCCGTGCAAGCCAGTGCACCGCCTCGCCTGTAAGCTCGCGCACGAGCTTATCGCGGCGCTTCAGCTCGCTCCGTGCTTTTTGCATGGTCTCGGTCTGTATCAGCGCATCGAGCCGCACATGGCGATAAGGCTCTGCTATATCCATTGCCGAGGCGGACACAAATCCCACTCCTCGCTCCGGCAGCAGCAGCGCATCAAATCTATCCGGGCACAGCGGCGATAAACACAGGACACTGCCAACTTTGCGTGCTTTTGCCTCGGCGTGCAGCTGCTTGAGATAAATATCGGCAAGGCCGCAGCGGTCGTCAAGGAGATATATTCGTTTACATAACTTTTTAATATCGTCTGCAAGCACAAGCTCTCCCTTGCAGCTTATGCATCGCATAAAGCAGCGCCGCACCTGTGCTGCGGCACATGCTTCATTTACCCTGCCCAGCTCTCGCTCAGCGGCGCTCTGCGCCCGTTTTCTTACTTTTTGACGCGTTTCTTCGCTTATCAAACCCGGAATCTCGGCATTTGCGACGCTGCCTGCGGCGGCAAGGTAGGCATACGCCGTTTTATACATAGCGCGGTATTTATCCGTCATCTGCGCTATGCGCGGATCGTTTGCTCGGCTGCAAAAGCACCCTAAGTTAACATAATCTGAATTGTACGCAAAATTTGCAGGCTCGCATGCGTGCGGCGCTGTTGCATCCATGAACCCGACGTGCAGAGCGGGTATGTACACCCCATCGAGCGAGTCCGGGTCGCCCGAGCAAAGAACGCACTCGGTATCATAGCCGTGATCGGCCGCTGCCTGCGCAACGCGCCTCATAAAGCCCGATTTTCCGCCGCCCGGCCCTGCCTTTATCAGATGCAGAAAGTCGCCCTCGCCGCTGCAAAAGCCGCCGTAAAGCGAGAAAAACCCGCCTGCGGAATTTGCGCCGAGGAAACAGTTTACATTCAATTAGCCTCACCTCCCTGCATTTTATGCCGCATGGGATGTTCGCGGTGCCCTAAACAATTGACATTTTTGCAGCGCAATGCTAAAATAATCAGGTATTTGCCGGTGTGGTGGAATGGTAGACACGGCGGACTTAAAATCCTCTGATGCTTGCGTCGTGCCGGTTCGAGTCCGGCCACCGGCACCAAAAAAGCGTCAAGCTTCTGCGAAGCTTGGCGCTTTTTAATTATCATTTATTTACTATTAACTCTTCACTAAAATCGAGTGGGGCAAAAGGCTGCGGTTCTTTGCGCTTTTTTATCGCCAAAATGCATTTTTATGCACATTGGCGCTTGATAAAGCGCAAAATTTGTGTTTTAATTCACCCTGCAAACATAATATTTGCTTCCGTCACCACCGGGTGATGGATCAAAAGCGCACGGGACTTTTCCGTAGGTACGGCGTGGAAACACGTTATAAGGAAGAGCCTCGGGCGTTTTATTGTTTTTTAGGAGGTATAAAGATGAAGATCAAGCCTTTTGAAGTCGAAGAATGGATGAACGCCTATGAAACAGGCGCAAAGTATAACATTGCCGAGACCTGCGTAAATTCCGTCTCACATAGATGAGCTTTTTGAGCTGACAGGAGCTGACACGCAGGCATTCTTGAGCTCCATGTGCTCGCAGCGCCTGACATACGGCTATATTGAGGGCGCGTCGGAGCTTAAAAGCGGCATCTGCAAGCTTTACAAGACCCTCAAGCCCGAGGAGATAGTCACCACTCACGGCGCATCGGGCGCAAACCACCACATTTTCTACTCGCTCGTTGAGCCGGGCGACCGCGTTATCAGCATCATGCCGACCTATCAGCAGCTTTACTCCATCCCGGAGTCCTTCGGCGCCGATCTCAAGCTTCTGCACCTGAGCGAGAAAAACGGTTTTCTGCCCGATCTTGACGAGCTGCGTGCTCTTGCCGTTCCCGGAACCAAAATGATCTGCATAAATAATCCCAACAACCCCACCGGCGCACTTATGTCAAAGGATATGCTCATGCAGATAGTCGAGATCGCAAAAAGCGTCGGCGCTTACGTCATGTGCGACGAGGTCTACCGCCACCTGACGCAGGACGACGTGTGGAGCGAGTCGATAGTCGATCTGTACGACAAGGGCATATCCGTCAGCAGCATGTCCAAGGTATTCTCTCTTGCCGGAATACGCCTCGGCTGGATAGCAACCCACGACAAGTCCGTTATAAAAAGTTGCCTCTCGCACAGGGACTATAACCTTGTAAGCTGCGGCATATTCAAGATATGCGGACTTGAAAAAAGCGGAGATGGTGCTATAATACAGGCAAAGATATTTTTGGAGGGGTTTTTATGAAAAAGATCGCAAAGCGCAGCGTTGAGGTCGAGGTTCAGCCCGAGGATATAAGCCCTCTGGAGCTTTTGCAGCCCGGCAAGCTCAACAAGCGCACGGTTATGCACCTTTTGCGCAAGGTCGATGTCAAAAAGGTCGGCATTGCTGCCGGCGGCGCGGCAGTCGTTTTGTCGGCAGTGAGCCTTACGGGACGCTATACGTTCTATAAAGGCATCGTTTCCAGTGAACTCAAGCGCCAGCTATCGCCGGTGAATAAAAAGCTCGACGAGCTGAAGGCTCAGAACGCAGAGCTTAAGGCCGAGGTCGAGCGCCTTAGCGCACAGCAGTGTGAAAACGAAAAAGAGGACTGAGCAAAAAGAATATCGGCATAGTCGTTTACCCGACTATGCCGTTTTTTATGTACCAGCAAGGTTCACTCCTCGTCAGGCTTGTATTCCAATATATCTCCCGGCTGGCAATTGAGAACATCGCAGATGGCCGCCAAGGTGGAAAAGCGGATGGCGCTGATATGACCGTTTTTCATTTTTGATAAATTCACGTTGGCAACGCCGACTCTTGCCGATAGCTCATTCAGGCTCATTTTCCTGTCGGCCATGACACGATCCAGCCGCAAAATGATCTGTCCCATTCTTCCTCCTCCTTACAGGGTCTCATCCGATTCCTTTTGCAGCTGAACACCGTATCTGAAAACAGCCACCAGAGCCATGGTTACAACAAACGCAATCAAAATGCCCCACTGAATGCTGACGTTGGTGCTTTTTCCTGCGGCGAAAAAGCTCTCCAGCATTGTCTCGGCGGCAGACGCAAAAACGGCAACCGGAAGAAGCGAAAATCCAAATCCGCGCATTTTGGCTACGACCTCGCCGCAGAACGGTGACTGGCACTTGGTGAGCACGGAAAACAGCCCCCTGAGCATCCAAAGCGCAGCAGTGGCGGACGCTGCAAACAGCGCCGCGAAGATAAACACTTTCGTAAGATCGCTTGCGATATATTCGGCCGGGGAAGCCTCGGCCTGCATGACTTTCGTATTTCCGTCGGAGTGGATCTCGGCAGAATCATATGAGCGGTTAAAGAGCCTAAGCTCCGTTTTAAACTGCTGATCCTCGGGCGGTGTTATCGTACCTGACCCCTCCCCGAGTATCTGCTCAGGGCTGCTTTCGCCCGAATAGCTGAAGCTTCCTCCGATAATATTCCACAATGTATCAAAGCTTTCCGCATTGAAGCGCAGCTCGGTGTTTTCAACAACGCGCACCGTCAGTGCATTATCCGGCAAAGCTGCGACGAAAGCGACCGCAATGCAGCAGAAGATCGTTATAAGCGCCGCTACCACGGTCAAAACCGTCATGACTATCTTTCCCGCCTTGCCAAACAGTCGGAATTTTGAAATAGTATCGGAATTCATGTATGCTGTTCCTTTCTGCGAAAGGCGCTCTGCCCGAGCGTCCCTGTGATAGATAGCTGTATTATAGCATTGTTTTGCGCGCAATGCACCAAAAATTAAGAACGCAGTGCGGCTTTAGAGACTTCTTCCATTCATCACTGTCCAAGCTGCAATCACGGCCGTCAGCAGAACGGTGATCGCCGCCGATAAAAGCCGCGTCCGCCGCTTTTTCTGCATTCCGAGAATGGTTACAGCAACGATTGCCGCACATGATACCACCGTCAGCAGATGCCGTGGAAACGAGCCGAGCATTTGCATAAAATAGCTTACTCCCATAAGAGCGACTATTGTATTTCCTACGCCGAGTATCGCAGCGCCCAAGACATTCTGCCGCTTTACAAGGAATGCGATCGCTCCGCCGGGGAGGGTCAGCAGAGAAATGGGCAGCCAAATGCCCGTGTAGTAGTAAAGCGCCTTGTCCAAGCCGATCGCAGGCAGCTCAACGAGGTAAATTACCGGCTGGCTTATGAGGAAAAACACAAGGCATTTGAGTCCGGCCTCACGGGCGCTTTTGCAGTTTGACACGATCAAAACCGCAAACAGCACCCACCACTCGAGCGTGACTGCAACGTCCTGAAACGAAGTGTCGTGCATGATCGGTATCTGATTTATTACGCCGACATAGATACCGATGATCACCGCAAAGCCGCAGACTATCGGCCATGTCATCGGCAGGCCGCCGAACGCAGCGGATATCTTCTTCATTTCTCAGCCCCCGACCGAGGATATCGTGCCGTCGGCATTGAAGCCGACTGTCACCGTATAGTCCTTGATAGCGAACGGCATATCGCCCAGGGTTTTTGAGAAAGTGAGCTTTACATTCTCAGTTCCTGCGCCCACATGAGAAAACTCAAACACATAGGTGCTGCCGTTTTCGCGGCTGTCATTGAGCGCCAGCGACTCGGGATCGGAGCTTTCAAGCTCATACTTTTCGCCGACGGCATACGGGAGCAGGATGCCGAGCTTCGGCAGACCGCCCTTAAAGCCGAAATTGCACTTTCCGCGGAAGAAGATCGGCAATATCAGCATCAGCAGGCCGGCTATGATAAGCCTTGAAATATCGTCGTTTATCTGATACAGAAACGACTCCTTACCGCCCATTGATTCAAACATCCGCCCTGTCAAAACGGCGATCGTATCGCGCAGGACAAAAAAGGCCAGCGGAACAATCAGCGCCGTAAACAGCGCGTTATTTAAAAATCTGTGCTTCACGGTTTTCTCCATAAAAGCCACCTCCGACTGTGATCAACGTAAATTATTTAACGTAAAACGTTAAATTGATAGTATCACCGGCTCAAAGGTATGTCAAGCGATTTTTAATGTTTATCATTAAAAATTTGATGTTTTGCGTGGGCAAACCGTATAAAAAAGCTCCCGTATCACAGGATACGGGAGCTTTGCGTCCTTATTTTGATTTCGGTTCGGGTTTTTCTCCGGCAAGAGGCTTGCCGTTTACGGCGTTGCGCGCAACGACATACAGCACCGAGCACAGCGGAACGCTTATGAGCATTCCGACAACTCCCATTGCATTGCCTCCGATCGTAACAGCAACGAGAACCCATATACCGGGCAGGCCGACGGATTTGCCGACGACCTTTGGGTAAATTAGATTGCCTTCAAACTGCTGAAGGACGATGATGAACACAACAAACCACACGGCCTGGATAGGCTTTACGAGCAGTATCAAAAACGCACCGATAGCGGTTCCTATAAACGCACCGAACACGGGGATCAGCGCCGTGAAGCCGACGAGCACGGATATCGCCGGGGCATACGGCATGCGGAATATCGACATGCCGATAAAGCACAAAGCGCCGATGATGACAGCCTCGGTGAGCTGGCCGGTTATGAAGTTTGTAAACGTGCGGTTTATAAGGTCGAGCATATCGAGAAGCTTCTGCATCTTCTCGGGCTTCATGAGCTTTGCAAGCACCTTTTTCGACTGCCGCTTGAGCGTTTCCTTCTGAGCAAGAACATAGATGGAAAACGCAAGCGCCAGCACGATGTTTATGACCGCCGTTACGATCGACGTCGTTGCCGACAGGGTGGTGTTCAAAACAGCTGTTCCGCCGTCCTTGAGGATCTGAATAAACTTATCCGTATCAAAGCTGAATTGCGGCAGCTCGACGCCGTACTTATCCAGGCGCAGCGCAAGAGCTTCCCACCAGCTTTCCACCTCGGATACATACGAGGGCACCATGCTCACAAGCGAGGACACGGAGTCGCTCAGCTCCGGCATGATGATGAATATGACGGCAAGAATAATGCCGATGACCAGCAGTATGCTCAGCAGCAGGCATATCGGGCGCTTCATTTTTTCGACCCATTTGCCCTTGCATTTGCTCAAAAGCTTCATCCACAGCCGCTCGATCGGCCGCATAATGACATTGACCACATACGCTATGCACAGGCCGATCACAAACGGCGAAATGAGCGAATACAGCTCGCCGATGTATTTAAGCAGCAGCTTGTGATTATATATCGCCCATATGAGAAGCACCGTGAACGTTATGATGAGCAATATTCGTTTTACGGTTTTTTTACTGAGTTCCAATGCTAAGCCCCCTTCTCCAGCTCTTACTGCACGCTGAACAGGATATCGCCGTAGGTCGGATACGGCCAGAACTGCTTTGCCGTATTGACTTCAAGCTCGTCAACACTTGCTCTGAGCGCTTCCTGCGCAGGAAGCACCTTGTCGCGGAAAACGGATGCTCTTGTGTAGTTATCCGAATACTCGTCGGCAGACTCGGCCGCGTCGGCCAATATCTGCGCATTTTTGACCGTTTCGCTCATAATGGTGCTTATCTTGGCTGCCTGATCCTTTTCAAAGCTATTGTCGATGCCGAGCTGCGCTTTAACTATGGCAGTATCGCTCAGCTGCTTTGAGTAAGCGCTCGCCGCCGGGAGAATATCCTGCCAGACCATCTCCTGCATGGTCTGCGCCTCGATGCGAATGACCTTGCAATAGTTGTCAAGCTTCATCTTATAGCGCGCTGCAAGCTCGATCTCGGAATACACTCTGTGACGCGCGAAAAGATCAACATTCTTTATGTCGAGGTAATACGGCACGCAATCCACCGTCGTGCGGAAGTTTTTAAGTCCGCGCGCGGCCGCTTCCTTGAGCCACTCTTCGCCGTAGCCGTTTCCGTTGAATATGATGCGCTTATGCTTTTTTATAACGCTGCGGATAAGCTCGTGCAGACTCGTTTCAAAATTATCGGCATTCTCCAAAATGTCGGCATATTTGCGCAGCGACTCGGCAACGGCGGTGTTCAGAACAACGTTTGCGCCGGATATGGACGTTGACGAGCCGAGCATACGGAACTCAAACTTATTGCCGGTGAAGGCAAAGGGCGAGGTGCGGTTGCGGTCGGTCGTGTCGCGCGCAAACTTGGGCAGAACATGGACGCCGACCTTTATCTGCTCCTTTTCCTTGCCGCCATACGGCGTGTCGTTTTCTATCGCCTCGAGTATCTCCTCAAGCTCCTCGCCGAGGAACACCGAGATTATCGCCGGGGGCGCTTCCGCCGCGCCGAGGCGGTGGTCGTTTGCAGCGCTCGCAACGGATATGCGCAGCATATCCTGATAATCATCGACAGCCTGCAAGACCGCACACAACATCAGCAGAAACTGAGCGTTTTCATACGGAGTCTCGCCCGGCTCGAGAAGGTTTAACCCCGTGTCGGTCGTCATAGACCAGTTATTGTGCTTGCCCGAGCCGTTAACGCCGGCAAAGGGCTTTTCGTGCAGCAGACACACCATGTCGTACTTCCGCGCAAGCTTTTGCATAAGCTCCATTGTTATCTGGTTGTGGTCTGCCGCGATATTGGTCGTTGTGTAGATCGGCGCAAGCTCGTGCTGGGCAGGCGCGACCTCGTTATGCTCGGTTTTCGCAAGAACGCCGAGCTTCCACAGCTCCTCGTCAAGCTCTTCCATGAACGCGGCGACACGAGGCTTTATCGTCCCGTAATAATGATCATCCAGCTCCTGACCCTTGGGTGGCTGCGCGCCGAAGAGCGTTCTGCCGGTGTACATTACATCCTTGCGTTTTTCATAAACGCTTTTGTCGATGAGAAAATACTCCTGCTCCGGGCCGACGGTCGTCTTTACGGCCGTGACGTCGTTATTTCCGAACAGACGGAGCACGCGCAGTCCCTGACGGTTGAGAGCCTCCATAGAGCGCAAAAGCGGCGTTTTCTTATCCAGTGCTTCGCCGCCGTAAGAGCAGAACGCCGTCGGTATGCAAAGGACATTATCCTTGATAAACGCATACGAGGTCGGATCCCACGCCGTGTAGCCGCGCGCTTCAAACGTTGCGCGCAGTCCGCCGGTCGGGAAGCTTGACGCATCCGGCTCGCCCTGGATAAGCTCCTTGCCGGAAAACTCCATGATTATTCTGCCGTTATCACTGGGGGAAATAAAGCTGTCGTGCTTTTCGGCGGTGATGCCGGTCATCGGCTGGAACCAGTGCGTAAAGTGCGTTGCGCCCTTTTCTATCGCCCAGTCCTTCATCGCGTTTGCAACTATCTCGGCCGTTTCGCCGTCAAGCCGCTCGCCGAGCTTTATTGAGCGTTGGACCTGCTTATATGCCTGTTTTGGCAGCCGCGCCTGCATGACGCAGTCGTTAAACACCATAGAGCCAAACAATTCAATTACATTTTTCATTAGCAGATCCGCCTTTCGTGCATTGGGGTATAACATTGCCCTAATAGAGGAATTATATTACCCGATGCTCATTTTTGTCAACGCTTATATGTAAAAGCGTTGACAAACATATCACAGGCGTGTATACTAACTGTACTAATAAAACCCATACAGTTGTTCGATCTGCTGCTTGGATTTGTGAAAGAAAAGCTCATGAAAAATACGCTTAAAAACAATCTGCTGTGGATAGCTCTTTTGGCTGCCATATCGGCAATAACGATAAAGATCGTCACATCCTGCTCAAAAGGCTTTTCGTGGGGACGTTTTGTATGCTTTTTAAAGGGTGCTGATCCTGTGTGGATAATGCTTGCCGTGCTGTGCGCATTTGGCTTTATCTACTTTGAGGGACTCGGTCTGCAATGCACCTGCCGATTCTTCGGGCATGGTTTTCCAGCCGGAAAGGGCATTATTTTTTCCGCCTCCGATATTTTCTTTTCCGCGATCACCCCGTCTGCGACCGGCGGCCAGCCGGCAGCGCTTATTTTAATGCTCAAGTACGGAACTCCGGCTGCGGTGTCAGCTATCGCATTGCTTTTGAACCTTGTGATGTACACGGTTGCCATACTTACTATAAGTGCTGTGTGCTGCCTTGTTTATCCGGGCATTCTTTGCCGCATGAGCCTTGTTCCGAAGCTTTTCATTGCCTTCGGCGTCATTGTTCAGACAGCGTTTATCGCACTGTTTCTCATGTGCATTTTCAATGAAAAGCTCATCCTCAAGGTTTGCCGCTGGGGGCTGAGGCTGCTGTGTAAAATACATGTTTATAAGGACTATGACGTGCAGTATGAAAAGCTGCTTGCAATGATAAAGCAGTATAAGGAATGCGGCGCACTGCTGAAAAAGGAAACCGGGCTGCTAATAAAGGTGTTCCTGTGCAATCTTGCGCAGCGTCTGTCAGTGATACTTGTTTCGGTTTGTGTGTTTCTTGCGGTCGGCGGCGAGGCAAAGTGCGCGTTCAAGGCGTTTTCCGTGCAGACGCTTGCCGTGCTCGGCTCGAATGCGGTTCCCATCCCCGGAGCGGTCGGTGTTGCGGATTTCATCCTGCTCAGCGGATTCAGGCAGATCGTACACGAGCCTGTGAGCGTTGAGCTTTTAAGCCGCGGCATAAGCTTCTATGCAACGATAGTGTTCTGCGGTGTTCTTTTGCTCTGCGTACTTATAAAAAGAAAGCTTAAAAATGGTGATAAGATATGACTTCAAAGAAAATGGCCGTCGGCCTTACCTGCTGCTACTTCAAGCATCTCGGCTGGCCGGCACGTCAGATAATGACTAACCCGATACTTACTGCAATCATCGGCGCTTATATGGACACGAAGCTCTCGACCCGGCGCATCAGCGGCTTTATCCGCGCGAACGCACTCAATATGAGCGACTATATAAAGCAGGATTACTGCTGCTTCAACGACTTTTTCACCCGGCAGGTCAAGGCCGGCGCGCGTCCGATAAACACCGACCGTGACACGCTCATCTCCCCCTGCGACGGATACATGTCGGCGTATAAAATAAGCAGCGACTCCGAGTTTGCGATAAAAAACAGCTATTACAACGTCGAGGATCTCGTAGGCGGTGCGGATATCGCAGACGATTACATAAACGGCACCTGCCTCGTACTGCGGCTTGGCGTTGAGAATTACCACCGCTATTGCTACATCGACGACGGCTTCAAAAGCCGCAACTGGCACATTCAGGGGCGCTATCATCCCGTGCAGCCGATAGTAGTGCGCAAAAGACCCGTGTTTATGCAGAACACTCGTGAATACTGCATGCTGTACACCGAAAATTTCGGTACCGTTGTGCAGATCGAGGTCGGCGCATGCCTCGTCGGCAAGATCGAAAACTACCGTCAGGCAGGCGTTATCCATCGCGGCGAGGAGAAAGGTCTGTTTCGCTTCGGCGGCTCGACGATCGTTCTGCTGTTCAAAGAAGGTGTGCTCGATCTTCCGCAGGAAATCTTCGAGCAGACCCTGCACGGCAGGGAAAAGCCTGTGATATTCGGAAGCGCAATATGCAAAAAGGCAGATCATTAAAGAATCACAAAAAAATACTATTGCATAGCAAAAAGCCTGTCCTCCCGGTGGTGCGTTTCCGTCGGCGGCTTTGATCTGCGCGAGGTTGCGATAAGCGAGCACGAATCAATATTCGACGTTCCGGCCGAGTTTCGTCGGGAAACGACATACATATGATTGTATAATCGTCATGTCAGTGCAAATTATGCACAATTATTTTCTTATATAACTGGCTATTTCGCTGTTTTTAAACTTTTTGTATGAATACCGTTGCAAGTGATGTAATAATTCTGTATAATATTTGTCGTATGTTGACACTATGATTTTTGCAAATGGAGCAAGGAGGAAAAAAATGAGAACACGAATTATCAGTCTGGTAATGGTTCTGGCGCTCGTATTCACGCTGCTGCCCGTTTATGCCATTGCCGATGCCGTATCCGTCACAGGGAACGACGATACAACGGACAGTCAGAGTATAGATATTCAGGATATCGTCGGGAAAATACAAGCCCTGATCAAAGGCGGCGACCCCAACGGCGAGCTTGAGAATCTTCTGAAAGGGCTTAATATCGACACGATCGTCCAAATTCTCGAAAAGCTCGGCCTTGACAGCGATACCGCCAAGCAGCTCCTTGAGAAGCTCAAGGATATGGATATGAACGCGCTTTACGATACCTTAAAGAAGCTTCTTGAAGACGGCAGCTTCAACAGCAAGGATATTATTGATATCCTCAGGGGCTTGTTCGGTGATAGCAACGGCAATATCGACACCGATA
>ULVT01089089.1_pt1 | contig 72147 bp, 68 predicted proteins | sample 1959701 | NCBI WGS metagenome assembly ULVT01 (sample SAMEA4835793, study PRJEB28245) | human gut metagenome | biome: gut microbiome; material: fecal sample | place: Denmark | collected 2008
AACGCGGTTGCCATTGCCGTCATGAACTGTATGGGACTCATCTGCGACCCCGTGGCGGGACTTGTTCAGGTTCCGTGCAGTTTTCGCAACGCAAGTCAGGCGGCAAACGCCGTCGCGAGCGCGGACCTTGCCCTTGCGGGGCAGGTCAGCATTATTCCACCCGACGAAGTAATCGAGGCAATGTACAAGGTTGGCAAAAAGATGGCGCCTGAATTCAAGGAGACCTCTCAGGGGGGCGTGGCGGCGACTCCTACGGCGCGCAAGCTGGAAAAAAAGCTGGCGCGAAAAAGCATTTTTACGGATTGAGATAAAATGTTGTCGCATTTTGTCGGATTTTTTTAAACGCTGCAACTAAAATTCTAAAAACGGATTGACACAAAGCGCCTTATAGTGTATAATCAACAAAACAAAGGAGGAAAAAAATGAAAAAAATTAAAGCGATTTTGGTTCTGTCGGCAATTTTGTTTTTGTGCGCGTTTGTTTTCGCGGCGTGCGGACCGAAAGAGAGCGGTTACGTCGGGATGCTGCAATTCGGCAACGGCAGCTGGGACTATTCCGACAAGGTGACTTTCAATCTAGGCAAAGCCGACGGCAGCAAGGATTTGGACAGTTATCTGAAAAAAAACGCCGGAATAAAAAACGTCAGATTCGAGGATTATCTCAGTCAGGATAAGACGATGTCGGTTAAAATTAAGTTGGATACGGATATTCTCGACAAAACCTTTGAGGACGAGGAGCTCAACGCTTTCGTCGTCGAAACAAAAGCTCTCATGCAAAACGAGAAGGAGTGGGACAAGGCGGACGTTTTCAACCGCGCGGCAATCCGTTATCTCGGACTGTCGGGGATAGTTATGAGCGGCGGAGTCAAAGGGGAGTTGTACAAGGATTATTACTATCCGACGTTTGACAAGCAGGAAGACGTTTTAACGCCTTACTATGCCGACGAATGGGAGCTGCTGCTTGAAAAAAGTCAAAGCCCTCTCGTGACAAGCATGGTTTTCGATTGGCAGAAATTTAAGAAAATAAACAACAATGCCGAAGAAATTGCGGGCAATTGGAAGTTTTCCGACGGCAAGCTGCAAGTCGATTTCGGACTGGGCAACAACGACGGAAGTTGCAGCGTCGAAACATATCTGCGCCGCGCCGAAGAAAATTATCCGTATCTAATCGGCTGCGCTTTTTACGTTGACGACAAAATTTTCGATGGAAACGCGACTTTTGACAATCCCGATGAAGCGGCGTTCGTCAATGAACTCAAAGCAATGAAGGAGGACGGAGCGGATATAAGAACGCTCAGGATAAAGGTGTTGGAGTATTTGGAGCTTGAAGGGCACTTCGTATATTATTATCAGGGCGTCGTCGAGACCGAAAGCGGCGTTTATTCCGAAGCCGGCTCGTTTGAGTGCTACGGAAACGACAAACTTTTTGAAAACTGGTCGAAAATTAGAGAGCGCCGCGAAAGCGGACTCATATCCTCGGTGAGTTTCGGCAGGGCTATGCCAAATCTCTATTGGGCTTTCTGATTGCAAACGCCTGTCTGCGCTTTAAAGTGCAGACAGGCGTTTTCTTTTTTTGTTTATACTTTTTGACATTGCGAAAATATTTGTTTTTAAATTTTTTCAAATTTATGAGTGTGTCGAAAAAAGACAAGCTATGAGCCGAGCGGGTGCGAAAGCCGAAATTTTGCGACGTTTTTTCGGGGCATGGAGGGGAAATTTCGGTTTTGCGGAAAATGACCGAAAAAGTTGCTTTTTGTCGGCGATTTGAGACAGAAAGTTCTTGTTTTTTTGGGCGTTTTTTGAGGGTTGTTCTGTCTGACGTTTGAATTTTAAGTAACGGCGCAAATGAACATATGCGCATCTGCGCATATGTTCATTTGCAAGAATGTGATAAAAACCGCCTTTTTTTAGTCTTTTTTTGTCGTATGCGCAAATGCGCAGTTTAAGTGGGAAAAAATTGAAAAAAATCGAGGTATGTACTTCAACTATCATGCCAAACTGAAAAAACTGATTGTAGACGGACATCTTGTGCGTTTTGAAACGTTGGAAAATTACAACGGAATTTCTCCCGCGCTGGTGCTTTATTTTGACAACGCTCCGCCCATGCCCGTGAGAGAGCATAAATGGGAGGAATATTTCAAATTGATTGACAAAGCTTCCGGCAAGGTTTAATATAACGGGAGATGAAAAATATGAAAAGAGTGTTTTTGTTCGGAAACGCTTCCGGAAAAGCGTCGGTAATAGTGAGGATTGCCGTTATGGCGGCGGTCACGCTGATTGTTCAGTGGCTTGTCGGGCTGAGTAAAATTCAGCTTCTTACAGGCTCCTTTGTCAATATGTGTCTGCTTATTGCCGCAATGACAACGGGCATTGTCGGCGGAATCTGTGTCGGTATTGTCACGCCCTTTATCGCGCTGGGGCTTGGACTCAATCCCAACGTGCTTCTCGTACCCTTTATCGCCGTTTCAAACGCCGTTTACGTCGTGATATTCGGAGTCGTCGTCTGGCTGTTGAGGGTGGATTCGGGCAGTACAAAGAGATTCTGGTACAATTTGCTTGTGTCTGCGGCGGCGATTGTGCTTGCAGCGGGGCTTAAATTCGCCTTTTTGTATTTTGTGGGCGTAAAGTGGATTTATCCTTTGCTGTTCAACGTCAAGCAGATGGAGACGATTTCCGTTATGATGGGCGCGCTGCAATGGTTTACCGCGCTTATAGGCGGAGGGGCGGCATTGGCATTGAGCTACGCTTTGAGACCTGCGCGGCTCGTGGGATACAGGAATTTCGCGCCCGCCGTCGCGGAGGAAATTTCCGAGGCGATTGCCGACACCGTCAGCGAAGAACTGAAAGAGTCCTTTTTAGAGGAGGAGAACGCAGACGGCGGCAAAGCGAAGTCGGAAGACGATGCGCAAACGGTCTTAAAATAAATATTTTTGACAAAGGCGGACTTTGCTCCGCCGTTTTTTTGTCGGGAAATAAGTTTACTTTTGTCACCCGTTAAGATATAATATTTCCATGAAACGCAAGGAAACGACGGAAATAATCTCGGTCATGAAGCCCGCAGAGATTGGGCTTACTCAGGCGGAGGCGGAGGAAAGGCTTGCCGCGGGTTTAGGAAACTCGACCAAACGCACGGGGGGCAAATCCTACGCTTCCATTTTTGTCGGCAACATATTCACATTTTTCAATTTGCTCGGGCTTGCCATAATGATTCTTATGGCGGCGCTCGGAAGCTATCCCAATCTTCTTTTCGGCGTGATAATAATCGCCAACACGACAATAGGCATAGTTCAGGAAATTAGGGCGAAAAGGACAATCGACAAGCTGTCCTTGCTCAATGCGCCGCAGGTCAAGGTCATCCGCGACGGGCGGGAGCAGACAATCGACGCTTCGTCTGTCGTGCGCGACGACATAATAAAGATTGAAGCGGGCAATCAGATATGCGCCGATTGCGTGCTGCTCGAAGGGCAGCTGGAAACGGACGAGTCTCTGCTTACCGGAGAGTCCGAGCCTGTGAGAAAAGCGCAAAACGACACCTTGCTTTCCGGCAGCTTTGCAATAAGCGGCAGCTGTCTTGCGCGGGTGGAAAAGGTGGGCGCGATGAGCTACGTGCAGACGCTTGCGGCAAAGGCAAAAAAATATCAGAAGCCGAAATCCGAGCTTATGCGCTCGATAAACGCCATTATCAAGGTGCTGGCGATTATCATTTTTCCGCTTGGAATCGCCACGTTTTTTACAACCGTGCACCAGCTTGGCGGTTATGCGGAGTGGAGGCAGGCGCTTATTCAGACGTCGGGCAGCATGATAGGCATGATTCCGTCGGGAATGGTGCTTTTGACAAGCGTTGCGCTGACCGTTTCCGTAATCAGGCTCGCTTCCAAAAAGGCGATGGTCAAGGATTTGTACTGTATAGAAATGCTTGCCCGCGTAAACGTGCTCTGCCTCGACAAAACGGGGACAATCACGGACGGCACAATGACGGTGGAAACGGTGCTTTGCGAAGAAAGCGGGCTTCTTTACGAGCTTATGCCCGAGTTTATTTCTGCTACGGGCGAAAAAAATCAGACGGCGCGCGCGCTTGAAAATTATTTCGGAGCGGGCGGAAAGCTTAATTTTTCAAAGGTCGTTCCTTTTTCCTCCGCGCGGAAATACAGCGCTGTGAGCTTTAATGAGCGTGGCACTCTGGTTGTGGGCGCGCCCGAGTTTGTTCCCGCCGCAAAAAAATGCATGGAAAGCGTCGATGAATACGCCAAACAGGGCAAGAGAGTGCTGCTTGTAGCTTTCAGCGAAAAATGTATGTGCGGCGACGAATTGCCCGACGACCTGGTTCAGCTCGGTCTGTTGGTGCTCAAAGACACCGTCCGTCCCGACGCAATAGAGACCATCAAGTGGTTTAAAGAAAACGACGTGCTCTTAAAGGTTATAAGCGGCGACAACCCGCAGACCGTTTCCGTCATTGCCAAGGAGGCGGGCGTTCCCGACGCGGAAAACTTTGTCAGCCTCGACGGCATGACGGACGAGGAGGTTGTTGCGGCAAGCAGGCGTTACACGGTTTTCGGCAGAGTCAATCCGGAGCAAAAGGCGTTGCTTATAAAACAGTTCAAGCTTGACGGAAAGACTGTGGCTATGACGGGCGACGGCGTAAACGACATTCTGGCAATGAAGGAGGCGGACTGCGCCGTTGCCATGGGCGCGGGCAGTCAGGCGAGCAAGAGCGTGGCGCATCTTGTGCTTTTCGACAGCAAATTTTCTTCCATGCCGAGCGTTGTGGCTGAGGGCAGGCGCGTGGTAAACAACATACAAAACTCATCAAGCCTGTTTCTGATGAAAACGACGATGACCATATTCACCACGCTTCTCATGATTTGCCTGGGCAGGGAATATCCTTTCGAGCCGCGCAATCTGTATCTGATTGAGTTTTTGGTAATCGGTCTGCCCTCGTTCTTTTTGGCGCTTAAACCCAACAAGGAGCTTATTACGGGCAGGTTTATTTCAAATACGTTGATAAGAACCATTCCGTCAGGGCTGGCTTTGAGTCTGTCTGTGGGGATTATGTATCTGTATGAGAGTTTCGGCTTGGGCGCTCCGGCGAATATAAACGACGCGCAGCTTATGACGCTGTCAACAATCGCAATGACTTTGTCGGGAGTGGCTGCGCTGTGCGTATTGTGTTATCCGTTCAATTGGGTCAACCTGTGCGTGGCTCTCGGCAGCGCGGCGCTGGTGGCGCTGGGGCTGACAGTGCCCTTTGCCAGAAACCTCATCGGGCTGGTAGACGTAAAGGGGCACGCGCTGATCGTTGTCATCGCAGTCGCGGTTTCCGTCGTGGTGTGCGTTGTCGGCAGAATAGCGCTTGAACTGATTAACAACAGAAAGAAAACGGGACATGAAAAAAGGACTGCCGCATGACAGTCCTTTTGCCTTAAAATTTACTCCGCATTGTTGTACGCTTTCAAAACGGCGTCCGAAAGCATTTGCCTTGTTTCGCTGTTTATGGGATGGGCAATGTCCTTGTATTCGCCTTCCTTGGTTTTGCGGCTGGGCATCGCGATAAAGAGACTTTCTTTGCCTTCGATTATTTTGATGTCGTGTATGACAAAGCAATCGTCTATGGTGATTGAAGCAATGCCCCTGAGCTTGTTTTCATCGTTTTCGACTTTGCGGATTCTGATGTCAGAAATGTTCATGATGTAACCTCTTTAAAATGTTTTCCCGAAGGTGGTACTATTATACTATAAAATTCAAAATAACACAATACTTTAATTAAAATTTTTCATAAAAAATTTAACTTAAATTTCACATTTTATAATAAAATTTAATATGGAAGAATTTAAGTTGAAAGAAAAGATTCATCTGGTAGGTATAGGCGGTATCAGCATGAGCGCATTGGCGCAATATTTTCTGGCGGAGGGCTATGCGGTAAGCGGCAGCGACGTCAGGGAAAACGAGCAGACGCTGTTGCTGCGCGGGCTGGGCGCCGAGGTTTGCATAGGACATGACGCAAGCAATATAGACAAAACCGCCGTCAAGCTTTGTATATACACTTCGGCGGTAAAGGAGGACAATGTGGAGCTGACTTTTTGCAGGGAAAATTCCATTCCGCTCGTGCCCCGCGAGCAGGCTTTGGGGGACATTTTCGACGATTATCCCTTCGGCGTTGCGGTATGCGGAAGTCACGGCAAAACCACCACTACGGGCATGCTGGCGCACGTGCTTGACGGGCTTCAAAAAAAGCCCGCAGTCTTTATCGGCGGCGTGTTGAAGCGCACGGGCAGCAATTTTGAAAAGGGCGGCGGAGAATACTGCGTCAGCGAGGCGTGCGAGTACAGAGAAAGTTTCAGATATCTGCATCCTTATGTCTCCGTGCTGCTCAATATGGAGCTGGACCATACCGATTATTTCAAAAATCTGAAACATATTAAGGACAGCTTCGTTGCTTTTACGCAAAACACCCGCGCCGACGGCTTTGTCGTGCTCAATGCCGACGGAGTGGACTCTTTTACGCGCGCGAGAATCAAGGGCAAAAAGGTTACGTTCGGACTGAAACCGTTTTGCGACGTGCGCGGCGTAAAACTGACGCAGACAAACGGCAATTTTTCTTTTGACGTAAAAATAAAGGGACGAAAGGAAGGACATGTCGATTTGAAGGTTGCGGGCAAACACAATGTTTACAACGCGCTTGCCGCTCTCGCCGCCTGTTTCTGTCTCGGGCTGGATATAAAAACGGTGTGTATGCTGCTGTCGGGCTTTTCCGGAGTGAGCCGCCGCTACGAAACCTTCGACTGCGGCTACACCAACATAGTGGCGGACTACGCGCATCATCCTTCCGAAATAAAGGCTCTACTGGACGCGGTCAAGCTGAAAAATTTCGACAACATTTATATGGTTTTTCAGCCGCATACATACAGTAGGACGAAGGGACTGTTCGACAGCTTTGTTTACTGCTTTTCGGGCGTAAAAAAGCTGTGGATACTGCCTGTTTACGCCGCGCGCGAAAAACCCATTGAAAACGTAAGCGGCGAAGCTCTTGCCGCCGCCGTCGACAGGGTGACGCCCTGCGAATACGTCGCCGACTTTGCCGCCGCAAAACGTAAAATAAAGGAAACGGCGAAAAAAAACGACATAGTGCTTATAGTAGGAGCGGGAGACGTAATCGATATGTGCGACGAGGAGCTGCTGTCTCCCCGAGGATGACGGGTTAAGCAAACGAAACGCTAAAACCGCAGAACTTCTGCGGTTTTTTTATGCGAAAAAATTATTCTTTTTTTGGTTTTTATTCAGTCGAGATTTACCACAACCGCGCCGTAGTCAAGCTCGTGCGCGTCGATTTCGGGAAACTCCCCGTCGAATTTATCGAACGAAATATCCGTCCTTTTAAAGTCGGACATTTTTATTACTTTGTTGGTCAAAAGGTTGAGCGCCGAAGGATAGTTTCCGTAGCCCGTGCGCGCGGTGCAGAGGGTTATATTCTTTTTTAAGGCTTGGGGCAGATTTATTTTCAGTCTGTCGTCCACAAAGCCTCCCACGCACAGCTTTGCGTTGAAGGCGCAGGCGTTTACCGCGTCGTCCACGCCGCTTGCGTCGTTTGCAAGATAAGCCACCTTTTCGCAGCGCCGTCCGCCCGTGATTGAAAACAATTCTTTTATCACGTCGCAGTTTTTCGGGTTGAAGGCGTAATAAATGTTGTTTGCGGAGGCTATGGCGAGCGCGTCGCCGTCCTCGTCCACAAGCACGGGGATTGCCTGATAGTAGCTGGCAAGCTGCGCCAAAATCACTCCCAACTTGCTTCCCGAAAAAATTGCTATGTGCTCGCCTTTTTCAAGTCTCAACGCGTCGAGTATGTGTATTGCCAACGCGACGTGCTCTGTTATCAGCGCGTTTTCCGATTTCAAAGGCTCGGGGATTTTGTGCAGACAGCTTTCGGGCAGGGTGATAAAGTCTTGCAGCAATCCGTTTTGCGTCTGTCCGAGACACTGCATATTTTCGCAGGCGGCATACTTTCCGTTGCGGCAGGGGAGGCAGTTGCCGCAGGGCATATGAGGCTCTATGACCACGCGGTCTATGCGGTTGAATTTGCTTTTGTCCGCGTCGAACAATTCGCTTACGACGCCGACGGCAAACCTCCCGACCGTGAGTCCGTCGGGGCAGTCCGTTTCTCCCGAAATGAGTTTTTTCTCGAAATTGCCCGTCAAGACTTTTTCGATTTTTACTTTTACGGTTTTGTCCTCGGTCAGACTGCTGGGCAAATCTACTTTGAGCCTGACGCCGTCAGGCTTGCTGTACTTCCACGCTTTCAAAAGAAAACTCCTTTTTGCTTCGGTTGCATTATACCAAAAACAAGAAAAAAAATCTACCGAAAAACCGTAAGAAAATTCAGACGGTAAATTTATCGAAAATCCTTGACTTATCGCGCGGCGAGGTATATAATAGCAAGGCTATTGAAATTTTTAGAGGTAACGGCTATGAAAGAGAATATTCATCCTAATTATCACGAGGTTACGGTTGTCTGCGCCTGCGGCGAGACATTCAAGACCGGCTCCACCAAGAAGGATAATGTTATCAAGGTCGAAATTTGCAACAAGTGCCACCCTTACTTCACAGGCAAACAAAAGCTGGTGGACGCGGGCGGACGCGTGGACAAATTCAAGAAAAGATACGGTATCTGAAATTTGTGACTTGGTTTACGGGCACAGAATTATTTCTGTGCTCTTTTGTTGTACAAAGAAAAAAATACCTTGCCGCCGCTCCCTTTTAGTTGCTTAAAACGCGGCGCTTTGATATACTTTTAGACAATAAGGAAAATATGGCAAAAACAAAAATAGGCGGTCAGGCGGTTATCGAAGGCGTTATGATGCGCGGAGAAACCTCTATGGCGCTTGCCGTGCGGGACGAATCGGGCGAAATCAGACTGGAAACCACACGGCTCAAAAAGAAATCCAAAGCGGGGAAAATTCCCTTTGTCAGAGGCGTCGTCAATCTTGTCGCGTCTCTTGTTTCGGGCACCAGGATTCTTTACAAATCCGCCGAAATAGCGGGGGAGGAAGCCTCCGACACCGACCAAAAGGGCTTTAAGGCGGCAATGGCGGTTTCGCTTTTGCTCGGGCTTGTGCTGGCAGTTGCGCTGTTTATTTTTCTACCCAGCCTTGTGCCCCAACTTATCGAAAAGATTTTCAAAACCGAACTTACGAATATGGGAACGCTGCTCATTGACAGCGCGATCAAAGTGGTCATCATGCTGGGCTACTTCGTCTTTTGCGCGTCTGTCAAGGACGTGCGGCGCGTTTTCATGTATCACGGCGCGGAACACAAGACAATCAATTGTTTTGAAGCGGAAAAGGAGCTGACGGTTGAAAACGTGCAAAGCTCGAGCAAGCACCACGACCGATGCGGAACAAGCTTCGTCGTTTTCGTAATAATAATTTCCGTCGTGCTTATGATTGCGGCGGGCATTGTCGCGGAGGCTTGCAATTTCCGTCTGTTTTTTAAAAACGTATTTGTGCGCGCGGGCATAAAGCTTGCTATGCTGCCGCTTACCGCCGCTGTTTCCTATGAGTTTCTTATGCTTCTAGCAAGGTCGGATTTCTTTTTGTTCGTGCCCTTCAAGTGGCTTGGCAAGCAGATGCAGCGACTGACGACAAAGGAGCCGGACGACTCGATGTGCGAGGTGGCGATTGCGGCTTTCAACGCCGTTCTGGAGCTTGACGCAGACCCCGAAAAGGAGACGGTAAGCTTTCCCCCGCCCGTGCCCGTGACGGATTTTCGCGCGGAAAAACGCCAATTCGTCGAGGAGAAGGGCTTGCAGGCGGATTGGGACTGGATTCTGTGTTCGCTGCTCAAAGTCAAACGAAGCGCGCTGACCGACTCCCGCGTCACGATAAGCTTCGGAACGCGTCTCAAAGCCGAAAGGATGTTGAAGCAGGTGGCGGAGGGCAAGCCTCTGCAATATGTGCTCGGCTCGGCGCAGTTTTTCGAATACGAGTTCGAGGTTGACGAAAACGTGCTTATTCCACGTCCCGAAACGGAGCTTTTGACTGAGCAGGCGCTAAACGTCCTGGACAAGGGCGACAGAGTGCTAGACCTTTGCTGCGGCAGCGGGTGCGTGGGGCTTACTATTGCCAAAAAGACGGGTGCGGACGTGACTTTGGCGGATATATCGGCGGAGGCGCTTAAAGTTGCCGGACGCAATGCCAAAAAGCTCAAAGTAAAGGCGCATTTTGTCAGGACGGATATGTTTGACGGATTAAAAGGCGTCTTTGACATGATAGTGTGCAATCCTCCCTATGTGAAAACGGAAGAAATAGACAGGCTTGACGTAAACGTGAGGGAACACGAACCGCGCGTTGCTCTCGACGGCGGCGCGGACGGGCTTGATTTTTATCGTATAATAGCAAGACGGGCGTCGGATTTTTTGAAATCGGGCGGCAGACTTTATCTTGAAGTGGGTTACGGGCAGGCGGAGCTGGTTGCAGGCTTGCTGCGCGAAAACTTTTTCGTAAACATAAAAAAGGACTACGACGACATAGAGCGCATGATTCTGGCGCAGAAAAAATAAATATTTAAGGCATACAAGATGAACCCGATGTTTGACAAGCTGAAAAAAATAGAGGACAGGTACGAATTTCTGACTGCAGAAATTTCCCGTCCGGATATCATTGCCGACAATTCCGTCTGGAAAAAGCTGGTAAAGGAGCACAGCGGTCTGCAAGACGTCGTAAACGTATACAGGGAGTGGAAGCGCGCGGACGACAATCTTACCATGTCGATTGCCGCCCTCGAAACGGAAAAGGACAAAGAAATGTCGCAGCTTCTGCATGAGGAAATAGGCGTTCTCAAAACTCAAAAGGAAGAATTGGAGCAACGGCTCAAAGTGCTTTTGCTTCCCGTTGACCCCAACGACGAAAAAAACGTCATAGTGGAGATAAGGGCGGGGGCGGGCGGCGACGAAGCCGCGCTGTTTGCCGCGCAAATAAAGAGAATGTACTATATGTTCGCCGAAAAGCAGCGGTTTAAGATTGAGGAGCTTGACAGCAACGAAATGGAGCTGGGCGGACTTAAAGAAGCCTCTTTCATAGTTGTGGGAGCGGGCGCGTACAGCAAATTCAAGTTCGAGAGCGGAGTGCACAGGGTGCAGCGCGTTCCCGAAACGGAGTCTCAGGGGCGGATTCACACCTCCACGATAACGGTAGCCGTTTTGCCCGAAGCGGAGGATGTGGAAATAGAAATCAACGAAAAGGATTTGAAAATAGACACTTATCGCAGCGGCGGCGCGGGAGGGCAGCACGTAAACAAGACGGAAAGCGCCATACGCATGACGCATCTTCCAACCGGAATCGTGGTTTGCTGTCAGGACGAGCGCAGTCAGATAAAAAACCGCGAAAAGGCGATGAAAACGCTCAAAAGCAAGCTTTACGATTTTTATCGCTCGCAGGCGGACAAGGAGTATGCCGACGCGAGAAAAACTCAGGTAGGGACGGGCGACAGGAGCGAAAGAATCCGCACCTACAATTTTCCGCAGGGCAGAGTCACCGACCACAGAATAAATTTTACGCTTTATTCGTTGGACAGCTTTATGAACGGCGATATAGGTCAGATGATAGAAGCGTTGAGACTTGCCGACCAAACCGCAAGGCTGGAAAAGGGAGAATAAAAAAGACAAAACACAAGGATTAAGCCTTTGGAGGACATAAAAAATGCTTAATATAACCAATCGTGCCAAAAACGTTTCGCCGTCCCTGACGCTGGCAATCACGGCGAAAGCCAACAAGCTCAAGGAAAGAGGAGTGGATATCGTCAGCTTTGCCGCGGGCGAACCGGACTTCAACACGCCCGAGTTTATCGTGAACGCGGCGAAGGACGCTCTCGACAAGGGATTGACTAAATACACTCCCGCAAGCGGAATCGCTCCCTTGAAAAAGGCGGTTTGCGCAAAGCTTAAACGAGACAACGCACTCGATTATCAGCCGGAACAGATAGTGATAAGCACGGGCGCCAAGCAGAGCCTTTTCAACGCCTTGCAGACCGTGTGTCAGGAGGGGGACGAGGTCATAATCATAAGCCCTTATTGGCTGACCTATCCCGAGCTGATAAAAATCTGCGGCGCAAAACCCGTCGTTGTGGAGACAAAAGCGGAGGAGGGCTTTGCCTTGAACGTCGGACTGATTGAAAAGGCGGTTACGGACAAAACCCGCGCTTTGATACTGAATATGCCGAACAATCCTTCCGGCACGGTTTACGGCAGAGAAAAAATAGAAGAGCTTGCAGCGATGCTGCGCCGTCATCCCGACGTGTGGATTGTCGCGGACGAAATTTACGAGGCGCTAACCTACGACGGAATGGAGCATTTTTCCATCGCCCAAATAGACGACATGAAGGACAGGACAATCCTCATCAACGGACTCAGCAAGTCCTACGCCATGACGGGGTGGAGAATCGGTTACGCCGCAAGTCCCGCTTATGTCGCAAAGTATATGGGCGCGCTGCAAAGCCATCAAACCTCCAATCCCAACACGATAGCGCAGTATGCGTCGGTTACCGCGCTCGACGAGGGAGAAGCCTTTATCAAAAATATGCGCGCCGTGTTCGAGGAGCGACGCAACGCGCTGTGGAGCTTTTTGGACGAGGTGCCTTCGATTAAGTACGTCAAGGGCAACGGCGCGTTTTACGTTATGGTGGATATTTCCGCCCTGTTGGGGAAAGAGTACCGCGGCGAGACGATAGACAGCGCTCTTAAATTTTCCGAGCTGCTGACCGAGCACGCGCACGTTTCCACCATCCCCTGCGAATGCTTCGGCATAAACGGCTACATACGGCTCACCTACACGCTAAGCATTGACCGCATACGCGAGGGCGTGGAGCGTCTGAAAAGGTTTATTGAAGAAATTAAGTGAAATTTCATTCAAAAGGCTTGAACAAGAAAGGATTTCTGTTACAATATTAACAATCAAACAATTCGCCAATCAATCGGAGGTCGAAACAAAGAATGGCAAAAATCAACATTATTTACGGAGAAAAAGGCTCAGGCAAAACGAAAAAAATGGTGGATTCCGCAAACAGAAGCGTGGAGGAAGCCAAAGGCGTTGTTGTCTACATCGACAAGGACAACTCCCGTATACATGACCTTGAACACACCATCAAGTTAATTGACGCAAGCGAATACAAGGTCGACAGCGAAGAGACCTTTATCGCTTTTCTCAAAGGCGTGCTTGCAGGCAACTACGACATCGAAAAGGTGTTTGTGGACAGCATGGCGAGAATCGTGCGCAAGGACATAAAGGAAATAAGCGGCATTATGACCGAGCTGGAAATGCTGTCCAATATGTTTATGGTGGAATTTACTCTTTCCATAAGCTGCGCCCGCGAAAACCTTCCCGTATTTATATCGAAATTTGCAGAGTGAACGAAACGTCCCGTTTTACGGGACGTTTTTTTTGCAAACGCCGTTGAAATTATATATTTTAATTGAAAAATTCGGCGCAAAAGCGTTAGAGTACGCTTTTGCTTGTCAAAAATCGTTGTTTGTGATATTATTTAAGCTAAAAAAGAAACATGAATAACGCGTCGGGAGAGGTCGGTGCAGATGAGCGAGCAAAACGCAAAACAAATCATATTCAGCGGAATACAGCCAAGCGGTCAGATTACTATCGGAAATTATCTCGGAGCGTTGGCGAATTGGGTGGAGTTGCAGGATAAATACGACTGCATATTCTGCGTTGTCGATATGCACGCCATAACGGTGCAGCAAACGCCCTCGACGCTCAGGAACAACACCTTGGAGCTTGCCGCGCTGTACTTTGCCTGCGGCATAAACCCCGAAAAAAGCACTGTTTTCGTTCAGTCCCACGTGCCCGCGCACGCCGAGCTGGCTTGGGTTTTGAACACCCTCACCTATGTCGGAGAGTTGAACCGCATGACGCAGTTCAAGGAAAAGGCGCGCCGCCACAGCGAAAATCTCAACATGGGACTCATGGATTATCCCGTTCTTATGGCAAGCGACATTCTGCTTTATCAGACGGATTTGGTGCCCGTGGGCGCCGACCAAAAGCAGCATTTAGAGCTTGCCCGCGACCTTGCCGCGCGTTTCAATGCGCGATATTCTCCCACCTTTGCCGTGCCTGAACCTTTCATACCGCAAAACGGCGCGCGGATAATGAGTCTGTCGGAGCCGACGGCGAAAATGAGTAAATCGGACGACAACGACAACGGTTACGTGTCGCTGACCGATTCGCCCGACGTCATACGCCGCAAGTTCAGGCGGGCAGTCACCGACAGCGACACTCACGTGCGTTTCGGCAAGGACAAGCCCGCAATCTCAAATCTGCTGACAATTTATTCGAGATTTTCCGGAATTTCGATTGAACGCATAGTGGAGCAGTTTGAGGGCAGGGGCTACGGCGAATTGAAGGACTGCGTGGCAGACGCGGTAATAGCAGGCCTTGAACCTGTTCAAAAAAAACTCAGGGAGTTTTCGGCGGACAAATCGTATATTGCGGAGGCGCTCAAAAGGGGCGCGGAGCAAGCGGCGAAAAGAGCGGAGAGAACGCTTTCCAAGGTGTACAGAAAAATTGGCTTTGTTCCGAGGTTCTGATGTTCGGTTACTTAAATGTGGAGAAGGAACGCTTGACTCAGGGCGAATACGGCTTGTGGCATACATTTCTTTGCGGCGTCTGTTTGTCTGCAAAACGGTTGTTGAACAATTCCTCGCGCCTGACAAGCAATTACGACATTAACTTTTTCAACGTGCTCTTTCACAGCTATCTGAACATCGACGTCGAGATTTACAACGACAAGTGCGCGGCGAGTCCGTTCAAAAAGCGCCCGCTTTTAAGGCCCGACGAGATAACGGACAAGCTGGCGCAGGCAAACGTAATCCTTATGTATTACAATCTATTGGACGACAAGCGCGACGGAGGTATGAGCCTTAAAAAAAGAGCGGCGTTCAATCTGTTGAAAAAGCCTTTTTCAAAGGCGTCGCAGGCGGCTCCTCAATTGGCGCGGACGATAGAAAACCGTTACCGCGAGCTTGCGCGGCTTGAAGAAGAGGATTGCCGCGTGCTGGACATGGTGTGCGAGCCGTTTTCGGCGCTGACGAGAGATTTCGCCGTGTGGGCGTTGGGAGAGGAAAACGTCGGCGAATATATTTTGAATCTGTGCTATAATATAGGCAAGTGGATTTATCTTATTGACGCGCTGGACGACCTGGAAAAGGATTATGCCCGCAAAAACTACAATCCTCTTGTCGCTTGTCTGGGCGGATTCGAAAGCGCCTCCGACTTTGTCGAAAAAAACCGCGAGACGCTGGATTTTGTGTTTATGACAACTCTCAACAAGACTGCCGAGAGCTTCAACGACTGCAATCTGACCAAATACGTTTGCGTGCTTAAAAACGTGATTTACGAATTTATACGCAACAAGACCAAGACCGTATTTGAAAAATATAAAAGGGAAAATTAGATATATGGAAAATTTATACGATATTATCGGCGTGTCGCCTTCCGTTTCCGACGAGGAGCTGGACAGCGCATACAAAAAGCTTCGCGAAAAATACGGCGAGGAGCGTTTTCAGAACGGTCCCGCGGGAGAAGAAGCTGCCGACAAGCTGGAAAAGCTGGAACGCGCTTACAGCGAAATCAAGCGCGCCCGTTCCGAATACAAATCTTACGGTCAGGATTCGGAGCAGGCTTACGCCGCAATCGAAGAAGTGCTCAAAAACGGCGACATAAACAAGGCGCAGGAGATGTTGGACAATCTTACGCCGCGCACCGCAGAGTGGCATTATCTTCAATCGATAGTGTTTTACAAGAAAAATTGGTTTCTCGAGTCCAAAAAGCAGCTTGAATTTGCGCTTTCTCTCGACCCGCAGAACATGAAATACAAAAATTCGCTTGAAAAGCTCAACAAGATTCTGGCGAGCAACGCCGTGCCGCCTGAGCAGATGCGCACCACCTCGGCGCCGGCGGGCAACGGTTATACCGCGCCGGCGGGCAACGGAACATGCACGGGCAGCTGTTGCGGCGACGTGTGTCTTGCCAATCTTTGCTGCGAGTGCTGCGGCAGAGGCTTCTGCGGATGAGACGCGCCAATAAAATCGCGCTTGCTGGGGTTATGGGAGCAATCGCGTCGGCGCTTCTGATTGGCGCAGTCTATCTTCCCGTTACGTTGACGCTGTCGGTCGTAGCTTCCGTAGTGGCGGCAATACCCGCGTTGACATACGAGAAAAGCGTCGGCTACTGCATAGCAATCGCCGCAGTTGCCGCCGCTCTGTCCATGATTATTTCAGGCAGATTTTTCTATGTTCTTCCGTTTGCGGTTTTTTTCGCGCCGTATATAATTGCCAAAGTGTATGTCGACAAAAGCAGATTGTCCGCGCCCTTCAAATGGCTTATAAAATACGCCGTCCTGGAAATCGCGCTCGGGCTTCTGGTATTGCTCACCTATTTGTTTTTTTCGGAGAGCTGGGAGCATTACACGTCGCTCGGATGGTTTTTGTGGGTGTTTTTGCTTGTGCCGCAAGCGGCGCTTGTGCCGTATGACCTGATTCTCGGCGGAGGACTCAGATACTTGTCTTCGCTGATAAAAAAAAGAAACGGAAACGGCGCTCCTCCCGCCGAAGAAAATTAAAAGCGTCCCTTTGGGACGCTTTTTTGCTTTCAGACTGCTATTCCGTTGGCAAAGGCAAAATTGTTGTTTAGACCTATGGTCGGATTCGCGCCCGTGCAGCGGTTTCCGCAAGGATTGCAGCACGCGCTGAAAATCATGATGCCAACGGCAATGAGCAGTCCCGTAGTCACGCTCAGCTTGTTGTCTTTGTCCAGCACAGCGTATAAAAGCAGCAGGTATAAAAGGTTGTTTCCTATGTTCATACAGACCTCCTTTTGACAAACGTCGTTTCTTTACTACAATATGCGCGAAAATCCGCAAGTGTGCGGGTTTTAAAATATTTTCATGGAAATTCTCGACAACAAGACAAGAAAAGAAGTTTCTTATTATCTTCCGAGCGTCAAGTCCGCGTCAAGACTTGCGGATTTTTTCGCTCTGTTTTCCGATTGCAGCCGTTTGCGCGTCATTTCCGCGCTGGCAATAAGCCGTATGTGCGTGACGGACCTTGCCGACGTGTGCCGCATGAATCAGACGACCGTGTCCCATCAGCTGCGCAGTTTGAAAAGCATGGGAATAGTGGAGAGCGAGCGGCAGGGCAAGATCGTGTTTTATAGGCTTGCGGACAACAAAATCAACGATATTTTGCTGTGCGGGGTGGAATTTGTAGGCTACGCCGCCGCCGCAAACTGATTTTTTCCTTTCCTTTCGGATATTATATGCAAAAATTTTTCCGTATGTGATATAATCTTTTTATGAGTTTACGGGACAAGCTGCGCGATTTGCCGACGGACAGCGGCGTTTATATCTATATGGACGGCGACGGAAAGGTGCTGTACGTAGGCAAGGCAAAAAACCTGCGCAACCGCGTGAGGCAGTATTTTTTCGTGTCCTCCAACAAAACGGAAAAGGTTATGGCTATGCTTACGCACATAGCCGATATGCGTTATATAATAACCAAAAGCGAAACGGACGCGCTGGCGCTGGAAAACACGCTGATAAAAAAATATTCGCCGCCCTACAACATAATGTTGAAGGACGACAAGCAGTATCCCTTCGTAAGGCTGGATTTGCGGAGGGCTTTTCCGCGTCCGGAAATAACCCGCAAGGTGGTTGACGACGGAGCAAAATATTTCGGCCCCGTCATGGGCAGCACAAAGCAACTGCTTGCCATGCTGGGAGACATATTTCCGACCGCCGCCTGCCGACTCGATTTCAAAAAGCTTCCGAAAAACTTCCGCGCGTGTCTGAATTATCATATAGGCAGGTGCAGCGCGCCCTGCATAGGCAAGGTTGACAAGGAGACCTACGACGGCTATGTCAAGGGGATAATCGAGTTTCTCAACGGCAACACGAGACAGGCGGAGCAACGTCTGACGGAGCTTATGAACCAAGCCTCGCAGGCGGGAAATTTTGAAAAAGCAATCGTTTACCGCGACCGTCTCAGGCTGATTGAACGTATAAAGGAAACAAAGCTGGTGACGCTTGGCAAGCCTGTGAACCTCGACGTCTTTGCGATTGCCCACAACGGACGCACCGCCGTCGTCAATCAGACTATGGTAAGGCAGGGCAAGGTTCTGCTTGTGGAAAACTATCCTGTGACTGACGCCGGTCTGGACGAAAGACAAACGCTGTCGAGCTTTCTCACGATGTATTTTTCCGCCACCAATTCGGTTGGCAGTCAGGTGCTGCTCAACTGTTGTCCCGACGACCTCGCCGCTTTGGAACAGCTGCTGTACGAGCGATACGGCAAAAAAATACGAGTGTTTATGCCCGTGCGCGGGGTAAAAAAGCAGCTGACGGAAATGGCTTACTCAAACGCCGCCGAGCAGCTTGAAAAAAGTCAGGCGAAAAGCGACAGACACGAGGCAAAAACTTCGGGCGCAGTCAGGGACCTTAAAAATCTGCTCGGGCTGTCTTCCCTTCCGCGCAGGATGGAGTGTTACGACATAAGCAATATCAGCGGCACGGACAAGGTTGCGTCAATGGTGGTTTTTACGGACGGCGAAAAGGACGCTTCGCAGTACCGCCGCTTCAAAATCAAAACGGTAGAGGGCGCAAACGATTTTGCAAGCATGGAGGAGGTTTTGAATCGTCGCCTTTCAAGACTCAAAGAGGGGGACGAGGGCTTCGGAAAAAGACCCGACCTGATTGTGGTGGACGGCGGTCTCGGACAGCTGTCAAGCGCGAAAAAGGCAATGGAAAACGCAGGGGAAAATATAGAGCTTATTTCTTTGGCAAAGAGAGAGGAATTGGTGTACACAACGCGGGACAACGAGCCCGTGAGGCTGCCTCCCGGAAGCCACGCCCACAACCTGCTGATTAACATCAGAGACGAAGCGCATAGATTTGCCATAACTTATTTCCGCAAGCTGCACAACAAAAACGCGCTCCGCTCGGAGCTGGACAAAATCGAGGGAATCGGCGCAAAAAGACAGGCGGCGCTTTTAAAGCGTTTCAAAAACATTGAAAGCATATCCGCCGCCTCGATAGAAGAATTGGCAGCCACCGAAGGACTTACGCTCGCGGCGGCGCGGAACGTATTTGACTATTTCAACAAATAAAAAATCCCCGACGGAAAAGGACAATTCATATATGAAAATAGAGAAGAATTCTGAGATTCTTCTCTATTTTTCGTTACAGATAAATTTAATTTAACGTTTCGGAAATTTCAGTTCCATGTCTTTCAATTCCTTTACTTTTTCTTCGGCTTCTGACATTGTCCATTTTGCGGTGATTGAAATTTTTGACCGTTTACCTATGCTTGTAACATGTACGAATGAAAATACGAAAATAATAAACTCGTCGACATTAGTAATGCGAATAGATAAACACGGCTCGATAAAATACGATATATAACTGTTTTGTTCCCCATTGATGATTTTCTGAAAAACATTTATCAATTCAGACAATTCATATGTCAATAAACAAGGAGTGATATACGTTTTTTCTTTTTTTCCGTCTCGATAATAAATTTTTAAACTTAGCCAATTAGCGTCATAATTAAATTCTTTTTTTGATGATTTTTTTTCACGAGGAAATTCGTACCCGATTACATTGAAGTCTATGCCCTTGTTTTTCTCCGAAATAAGCATCGTACCCTTCCTCTAGGATTCCTGTAATTTTTCAGATATTGTAAAACAAACAAATAAAAAAGTAAAATAAAAAAGCGCACTTGCCCGGCTTGCAAGGTATAGTGCGCTAAACTCAAATTATGCGGCAAAAATTCCCTGTGGGAAGCACGATACACGTCGGGAATTTTATGTCGGAAAATTCAGCTGTGCGTATCCCGACGTTTCCCCGAAATTTGTTCTACGGCAATTTCGAAAACTGCCGTATTCGCGGCGCATTTTTCGGGAACTGCGGTTTCGGCATAGCCGCAGTGTTCCAAAATCTTTTTCAGCCCCCGTTCCGCTTCCCCGCCGTCGAGCAGACGGCACCTGCCGATAGCGATAAAGCTTTCGTACAGACAGGTGACGGACGCGGCGGTTTTTTTGTATCTGTAAAAATTGTCTCCCTCCACGCATACAAAGGGATTTTTTGTCAGCAGCTCGAATTTTTTTCCTTCCCTTGCTCCGTGAAAATAAAAGGTAGGTTGTTCGTCGCTCCAATCGAAGCCGAAGGATACGGGCACGACATAGGGCTGTTTATCGTCGGAAATGCCTAGTCTTATTACGTCAGTATTTCGGAACAAATCTTTTATTTCTTCCTTATCCGTTATTTCTCTGAGCTGTTTGCGCATCTTTTTCTCCTTTCGAGCAAAATTATAAACCGTTGCCGGAATTTTTTCAAGTGTTCGGGCTTTTTGTCTTTTTCGGGCGCGCTAAGAAAAATTTTTGGCGGCGCGTTTAAATTTTTGTTTTCCGTCAAAAATATCTGTCATGAAGGATTTCAGAAGAAAGGCTTTTATCTTGATGTTATGCTTTGCCATGCTGGCGTTGCTGCTTGTAAACTCTCCGGGAGACTTTGTTCACCGCGTAAAAATAGTCGGCGGTACATACAGCTTCTTTTACGACGGCGAAACGGATTGCGGCGAGCGCGTCATACGCAACGGCGCGGGAAGCATAGTGCAGTGCGGACTTGACCGTGCGGCGGAGGCTCCACGCGGATATGCGGGAGTTTCGGTTTCCTTTGCGGGAGACGCTTCCGATTTGGAGGAATGGCTTGAATTACTGCGCGCCGACAAAATCTTTTGCGAAACAATCGGAGACGGGATAGTGTGCGTTTACGGCTATTCTCCGTTGCTAAAAGGCGGAATACAGGTTGACGGCAGGAAAATCAACGTACAGATTGCGTTGAACCAAGGCACGGTGCATATAGGCTCCCCGCTGCTGCTGGGCAGTTATTGAAAAATTTCCGTTGCGGATGTTTAAAAAGCGTCGGACGGTCAACAATACATATCACATTGTGAGAAATTAGGAGGCAATTCAAAAATGAGTACACAAAAATCAAACAACTTTCTGCGGTTTTTGCGTCAGAATCTGGTTCTGATAATAATAATCGCCTGCGTGCTTGCAATAACGGGAATTATACTCGGCGTGAGCTTGGGCAAGTCGCCTGTGACGCCTGTCGGTCCGTCGGTTAACGACACCTATCTCGGAGAATTCAACGATTATCTCGTTCCGCCCAAGTCCGAAGAACAAAAGCCTACGTTCATGTCTCCCGTGGCGGAATATACGCTGGGCATGGATTACAGCCGCGACAGCGAATACGTGCTTGTGTTCAAAAAGACGCTCAACGAGTGGAGCGTGCACAACGGAGTGGACTTCCTCGCCGAGGAGGGCGCTGCCGTGGTGGCAATCTGCGACGGCACGGTAACCTCTGTGAGAAACGAGTACGGCATGGGCAATATCGTTGAGATTACCCACGCCGACGGACTGGTAAGCTCCTACTTCTCCCTCGGCGACGATATAGAAGTGTCGGAGGGCGACAAAGTAAAGAAGGGCGACAAAATCGGAAGCGTTTCCACGTCTGCGGCTTATGAATGCGCGGAGGGCGCACACCTTCATCTTGAAATGAAAAAGGACGGAAAATTCGTCAACCCCGCAAATTATTTCGATATAAACAAAGACTGAAATCCGCTAGGATTTTTCGGTGTAAAACAAGACCTCCGGCGTCCCCTCCGGAGGTCTTCTGCCTAAATTCAACAAAAATCAGCCAAAACACTCAAACCGCCGCGCTGTCAATCGGCTAAAATCTATTTACTCGCTCATGACAGTTTACATAGAATACGTCGTTATCGACAATATGACTATGAACACACTGCTTTTGTACGCCGCGTTTCTTACGCTCAGACAAAAACCGCGGTTGTGGCGCATCCTGCTTTCCGCGCTGCTGGGCACGTTGTGCGCTCTTGCAATGCCGCTGCTCAAAATTCCGTCGTGGATTTCCTTTATTTTGAAAATTGCCGTCGCGCTGCTCATGACATTGGTCGTTTTGCCGAAATTTAAATTAAAATACTATATTATGTCTAATCTGATTTTTGTGGCATATACATTTGTATTGGGGGGAGCGATTTTAGGGCTGTTCTACATGACGGGAACGGATTTTAAGGCGATGTCCGCTTTCACTTATTCGGCAACAGTGCCCGTAGGGCTGTACGTCGCGGGCGTCGCGCTGTTTGCGGAGCTTGTGTTCAACGTCGTGCGATATATATCTTCGGCTAAAAAGCGGAGCGCGTTTATGCGCAGAGTCAAGCTTGCGGTAGGCGGCAGAACTTTTTTGCTTAACGGCTATGTAGACAGCGGAAACCTGCTTGAAAGCGACGGACTGCCCGTCTGTTTCGTGCTGGACAAGCGGCTGTCGCGATTTGCAACCGAGCTTTTGGCGCAGAGCATAACCTTGCCGTCTGCGAAAACAGACGAAAAGTTTAAGGTTATCTTTTACGAAACGGTGGCGGGCGCAAGACAGCGGGCATATGCCTTCAAGCCCGACCTGTTTGAGGTGGAGGACAAACCCAAAGAGGTTTACGTCGCGCTTGCGGGAAAGAAAATGCGCAAAGGAGGGCAGTTCGACATACTGCTCAACTCCTCTTTGGAGGAATAAAAAAGAAGAAAATCAAAAATAAACTTTTAAAGGAAGAAAAATCATGAAAATCCTCGCTTTTATCAAAAACCTGTTTGACTTTGGCAGCTGGAAGGAAAAAATAGTTGCCTTTATCTGCGGCGCGGAGGCTCTGCCCAAACCCTTGACTCCCGAGCAGGAGGCGGAAATGGTCGCCCTTGCGGCGGAGGGGGACGAAGAGGCGCGCGACAAACTCATAGAACACAATCTGCGGCTTGTGGTTTACCTTGCCAAAAAATTTGAAAATACCGGCATAGATTTGGAAGACCTCGTGTCGGTAGGAACCATCGGTCTGATAAAAGCGGTCAACAGCTTCGAGCCGGTCAAAAAAATCAAGCTGGCGACGTATGCGAGCCGTTGTATCGAAAACGAAATTCTCATGTATCTGAGAAAGGTGGTGCGCTGCAAGATGGAGGTATCACTCGACGAGCCTTTAAACGTGGACAGCGAGGGCAACGAGCTGCTTTTGGGGGATATACTCGGCACGGACAACGACCTTGTTTACAACGACATCGAGGTGTCGGTGGAAAAGGAGCTGCTTAACCTGAGCCTCAACAAGCTGTCCAAGCGCGAGCAGCAAATAGTCAATCTGCGTTTCGGATTAAACGGCGCGGAGGAAAAAACGCAAAAAGAGGTCGCGGATTTGCTTGGCATTTCCCAATCCTACATATCCCGTCTGGAAAAGAAAATCATAACAAGACTTAAAAAAGAAATCATAAAAATGGTGTAAAGCGGCGGCTCCCTTAATGGGAGCCGTTTTTTCGCATGAAAAAAAACGGCTTTCGCCGTTTGAGTTCAAAAATGTGAATCCAAGGTCGACAAGCAAAGCCGGAGCGGTATCCGGGCAGGCGGCTCCTCCAAAGCACCCTCGTGGCACACAGTGAAATCCGCTTAATGCTGCTGCTTCCGCCCTGACATGGTTCACGGCTCGCCGTTGCACGAGACCCTGTTATCAACGCTCCTTACCTGTTCCTGCCTCCCACAATGCTTGCCTTCCTTGGCATTCGGCCACGCTGTAGCGGATTGCGTGTAACAGGGCACCGCTAGCTCCCCGCCTATCACATGGACGCATTATAGCATATAAGCAAATTTTTGACAACTTTTTTTTGGTCGCAAAAAGCCGAAAAAGGTTTAAAAAAGGAAAAAGAGAGGATTATTAAGAGGCGGATAAAACGCGGAAGGGTTTTTTACCTCCCAAAACGCTGGACAAAAGCCTTTTCTCTGGTGTAAAATAAATAAATACCGCGTCCTTTGAGGTGCGGTACGGACAAAAATTTTGAGTCGGCGTTTTGAAGAGAAAAGGACGTCGGCAGGGACGGTTTTTATATGTACGAAAAAGTCAGCACGACGCTCGATTTTGTGGAGCGCGAAAAGAAAACGCTTGAATTTTGGAAGGAAAACAAGGTTTTTGAAAAGACAAACGAAAAAAACGCGGGCAAGGAAGCGTTCACCTTTTACGACGGTCCGCCTACCGCAAACGGAAAGCCTCACGTAGGCCATATCCTCACGCGCGTCATGAAGGATATAATTCCGCGCTACAAAATCATGAAGGGGTATTCGGTTCTGCGCAAGGCGGGCTGGGACACCCACGGTCTGCCCGTCGAGCTGGAAGTGGAAAAGCTGCTGGGCATAGACGGAAAGCAGGAGATTGAAAAATACGGCATCGAGCCTTTCATAAACAAATGCAAAGAAAGCGTCTGGAAATATGAAAAAGAATGGGAAATCATGAGCGACCGCGTCGGTTATTGGGTGGATATGGAGCATCCTTACGTCACCTACGACAACAATTACATCGAGTCGGTCTGGTGGTCTCTCAAAAAGGTTTACGAAAAGGGACTGCTCTACAAGGGGCACAAAATCGTTCCCTACTGCCCGCGCTGCGGCACGGCGCTTTCAAGCCATGAGGTGGCGCAGGGCTACAAGGAGGTAGAGGAAAAATCCGTTTACGTCAAATTCCCCGTTTCCGGAGAGGAAAACACGTTTTTCCTTGTGTGGACAACCACTCCCTGGACGTTGCCGAGCAACGTGGCGCTGTGCGTCAATCCTGAGGAAAGCTATGTCAAAATCAAGGCGGACGACGGATTTTATTGGCTAGCCGAAGCGCTTGCGGACGATTTGTTTGAAAAATACGAGGTGGCGGAAAAGGTTTCGGGCAAGCAGCTTGAAGGCAAAAAATATCAGCCCATGTTCGACTGGGCAGGGGTTGAAAACGCCTATTACGTCACCTGCGACGGATACGTGACGCTTACCGACGGAAGCGGCATTGTCCATATCGCGCCCGCTTTCGGCGAGGACGACGCCAAGGTCGGAGCAAGGTATAAGCTGCCTTTCGTGCAGTTGGTGGACGAAAGGGGATGCTTTAAGGAGGACGCGGGAGAGCTGAAAGGTATTTTCTGCAAAAAGGCAGACCCCGCTATAATCGAAAATCTCAGACAAAGGGGCTTGCTTTTCAAGGAGCAGATGTACGCTCACAGCTATCCCTTCTGTTGGAGATGCGACACTCCGCTTCTGTATTACGCCCGCAAGTCCTGGTTTATAAGAATGTCGGCTATGAGGGACAGACTGCTCAAAAGCAATTCGGAAATAAACTGGATGCCCGAGTCCATCGGTACCGGCAGGATGGGAAACTTTCTCGAAAACGTCATAGACTGGGGAGTTTCGCGGGAGCGTTATTGGGGGACTCCGCTGCCCGTATGGGTTTGCGGCGACTGCGGAGAAATACACGTCGTGGGTTCGAGACGGGAGCTTTCCGAGCTGTCGGGCTGCGACGCGGACATAGAGCTGCACCGCCCTTATATCGATAAGGTTACGTTTAAATGCAAAAAGTGCGGCGGCGAAATGAGACGCACTCCCGAGGTCATAGACTGCTGGTATGACAGCGGCAGTATGCCCTTTGCGCAGTTTCATTATCCCTTTGAAAACAAGGAGCTGTTTGAAAAGAATTTCCCCGCCGATTTCATAAGCGAGGCGGTTGACCAAACGCGCGGCTGGTTTTACACTCTCACGGCGATTTCCACTCTGCTCTTTGACCGCGCGCCATTTGAAAACTGCATCGTTTTGGGACACGTCAACGACAAAAACGGCATGAAGATGTCCAAGCACAAGGGCAACGTCGTGGACCCGTTCAGCGTGCTGGACGTGCAGGGCGCGGACGCCGTGCGCTGGTATTTTTACACGTCAAGCTCGCCTTGGCTGCCAAGCCGTTTTTATCCCGACGCCGTGAGCGAGGTTCAACGGAAGTTTCTCGGCACGTTGTGGAACACTTACGCCTTTTTCGTTTTGTACGCGGATATAGACGGCTTCGACCCGACGGAGCACAGGCTGTCCGACTGCAAGCTGACGGTCATGGACAGGTGGGTTCTTTCCGAACTCAATTCGCTGGTAAAAACAGTCGACGAAGGGTTGGATAAATACGAAATTACCGAAACCGCGCGCGCAATCGAGGAGTTTACCGACAAGGTGAGCAACTGGTACGTGCGCAGAGGGCGGGAGCGCTATTGGGGCAGCGAGTGGACGGAGGACAAGAAGGCGGCTTACGTCACGCTGTACACCGTCCTTACGACGCTTGCCAAGCTCGCCGCGCCGTATGTGCCGTTCATTACCGAAAGCATTTATCAGAATCTGGTGCGCAACTTTGACAAAAACGCGCCCGTTTCCGTGCATTTGTGCGATTTCCCCGTTTGCGACGCGGACTTTATCGACAAAAAGCTGGAAAAGGAAATGGAGGAATTGCTCGAAGTGGTTGTTTTGGGACGCAGCGCGCGCAACGCGGGCAATCTCAAAAACCGTCAGCCGCTTGCCGCCATGTACGTCGTAAGCGACAAAATCGGAAACATGGACAATGTGCGGGATATTCTGCTGGACGAGCTTAACGTGAAAAATGCGGTGTTTTCGTCGGACGGCGGAGATTTCGTGACATACGAACTCAAACCTCAGCTCAAAACGCTGGGTCCCAAATACGGTTCGCTGCTTGGCGGAATCCGCCGCTTCCTTGCGGAATGCGACGCTGCGGAGGTGGTGAAAACCGTGCGCGGCGGAAAACCGTACAGAACGGTTGTCGACGGAAAGGAAGTGGAGTTTGCGGAGGAGGATTTGCTTGTTTCCACTAAAAACGCCGAAGGCTTTTTCGCCGCGAGCGACAAGGGGCTGACGGTGGTTCTTGACGCCAACCTCACGCCCGAGCTGATAAAGGAAGGACTCTCGCGCGAGCTTGTCAGCAAAATTCAGACCATGCGCAAGGAAAGCGGCTTTGTCGTGACCGACCATATAAGGATAAATTACGTCGCGGACGACGAAATAAAAGCCGTATTCAAAGAGTTCGGCGACGAAATCGCCGGGGATACCCTGTGCGACGAAATCGCGGAGGGCACGGAAGGCGAGTCGGTCAAGGAATGGAACGTGAACGGCCGCGCCGTCAGGCTTGCGCTTACCCGTATCGTCAAAAAATGAAAATAAACAGAGAATGGAAGGACTTTGAAATATTGGCAACGGGCGACGGCGAAAAGCTTGAGCGTTGGGGCGACACCGTGCTGTTGCGCCCCGATCCGCAGGTGATTTGGCGCGCGGACAAGCCTTTGACTCAAATCCGCCGTCCCGACGCGCGTTATATCCGCAGCCAAACGGGTGGCGGCAGGTGGGAAGCCTCCAAGCCGCTCGGCGAATGGGTTGTGGGTTGGAGGGAGCTTAAATTCAAGGTCAAGCCCATGGGCTTCAAGCATACGGGGCTTTTCCCCGAGCAGGCGGCAAATTGGGCTGTGCTCATAGATATGATAAAGTCGAGCGAAAAGCCCGTCAACGTGCTCAATCTGTTTGCCTACACGGGCGGAGCGACGGTTGCGTGCGCCAGCGCGGGGGCAAGCGTATGCCACGTGGACAGCGCAAGAAACATGGTGGAGCGCGCGAGGGAGAACATGGAGCTGTCCGGGCTTTCGGAGCGTCCCGTGCGCTATATCGTGGACGACTGCAAAAAATTCGTGCGGAGAGAAATAAACCGCGGCAGGCGTTATGACGCGCTTATCATGGACCCTCCGAGCTACGGCAGGGGACCCAACGGCGAGCTTTGGAAAATAGAGGAGGATTTGTACGACTTTGTGGAGCTTTGTTCGGGAGCGCTTGAAAAAACTCCGCTTTTCGTACTTATCAATTCCTACACGACGGGCTTGCAGCCGGCCGTGCTGAAAAATATTTTGACTAAATTTTTCGGAGACAGGGGCGGTCGAATCGAAGCGTATGAGGTATGTCTGCCCACCGACGAGGAGGGCATAGTTCTGCCCTGCGGAGCGAGCGGCCTTTTTCGCAGCGACAAAGCGGAGAAAAGATGAAAAAACAGTTTACTATGGAGGACGTCCCCGTTTTATACGAGGACAAGCATATAATTGTCGTGGTCAAGCCGCAGAATATGCCCAGTCAGGAGGACAAAAGCGGCGACACGGATTTGTTCAACCTGCTCAAAGAGTACATAAGACAAAAGTACGACAAGCAGGGCAATGTTTTTCTCGGATTGGTGCACCGTCTCGACCGCACGACGGGAGGACTCATGGTTTTCGCCAAAAACAGCAAGTGTGCGGCGCGTCTGTCCGAAGCCATAAAGAACGGCGAGGTGGACAAGCGTTATCTTGCCGTCCTCGTGGGCAAGCCGAGAGAAAAGTCCGCGACGCTTGTCAACTATCTCAAAAAAAATTCTCTGACAAACACCGTCTATGTCGCAACGGAGACGACGGAGGGCGCCAAGCGCTCGGAGCTTTCGTACAAGCTGCTCGATTCGGTGGACGACGTCATTTCTCTTGTCAAAATCAAATTGGAGACGGGGCGCAGCCATCAGATTCGCGTTCAGTTTTCTTGCAGGGGGCTTCCCGTTTTCGGAGACGCGAGATACGGAGGCAACACCCTCATGAAGGGGGCAAATCTGGCACTGTGGGCGGCTGAATTGTCTTTTTTACATCCCGTAACCAAAGACAGGATGGTTTTCGTCTCTTATCCGCCCGAGGATAACGAGCCGTGGAAGAAATTCAATCTGGAAAAATATCTCGATTACGGTCATTTTAACAGCCAAATAGATTGACAAAGTTTGCGGAATATTTTACACTATAAGACAGGTCAACATTGGAGGACTGACAATGAAACACAAAAATTTAGCTATTATTGCCATATTATTGGTGTTTTGCGCGACGTTGCTCGGCGTATTTTTCGGCGGAGGCGAAACTGCGGACGCGGCTGTGACCACGGGCACAAGCCTGTTCACTTCTTCGGTAGGCAGCACCACCGTCACCTCCACGCCGCAGGCGCAGGGGATTCTGATTACCTACAAGACCTCTGCGGAGGAGAGCGCAGTGCTTTACAGGCACAACCTTGACATGAATTATTTCGGAATCAAAATCAAGGTCAATTCCAAGCATTTCGAGTCCTTCTATGTGGAGCTGACCGACACGGAGGACAGCGGAAACGTAGTGGTCGCCGATTTTTCGGCGGGAGAAACCGAGGGCACGATGAAGGTGCTTTTGTCCGACGCGCTTGACACGGAAATACAGAGCACCAACAGCGTCGAGACAGTCATCGGGACGACGGACAAGCCGATAGGCTCCGACGACGTGATAGAGCTTGTTTACGCCGCCGACACGGAAAATTTCACCGGGCAGTTCAAGGTCAAAGTTTATCACAACGACGGTACCGAAAGCGAATATGTCTTGGCTGTTGAAGAGGGCGACGAAAAGGTGGAATTCGTGTGGCTTCACGGCGCCGCCGACCAAGTCATCGCGCCGCTTATGGAAGCCAAGATGAGAGTAGGCGTCACCGGACAGGAAACGCAGGACAACGTGGACGACGACGTCACTCCGGTAAATTCCTCTCTCCATATTCAGTCGATTAGCAATATTCTTGGCGAGCAGGGATTGACAAGCAACGAAACCTCCGTGGAGGAAAACGTGGTGCCTCCGCTAATCAAATTCAGCAATCTTGAATATCGCGGCAAGGTTCTCAACGTCATGGAAGCCGAAGAGCTTGAAAAGCTGTTTGAAAAAGACGCCGACAATTTCTATATATACGACACCATAGGCGCAAAAGCAAAAGGCGACTCAAACGCGTCCTATAAATTTCCGTTCTACGCCGTTTCCGTGCTCGGCAAGGGCTTTGACAAAATCACCTGGTCGGTCAAAGAGGGCGAAGCCGATTTTACCGAGCCTGAGGTTATTTCATCACAGACCTCGAAATCGTTGGACGCAGACGTCGACTCGCTGTACAAATTCTATTTCCGCGTGATTATGGATTACGGCGACAAGGTTGACGACGAATATATAGAAGAAAATTACACCAAATTTGAATTTTATCTGAACGTAAGAGTGGTCGATGACAAGCAGAACCCGGTGATTAACAACGACGGACTCAAAGCGTTTGTGTATTCCAAAATCACGGACATGACCATCAACGCGCCCGCGACGGGCAGCTATGAGTTCCCCGTGGTCAACACGTCGCTCAACATCAGCGAGGGCAATCTGTTCACCGATATGATAACGGAGGAGGAGGAAAACAGCTTTGACAACCTTTCCGTAGTCATAGGCTACAAGCGTCCCAACTCCACGAGCGACTGGACTTTTTCAAGCAGCACCACAAAGGTCACGTTCAATTCTGTGGGAACATGGGCTTTTGTCTACAAGGTCACGGACCAAAGCGGCAACGAAGCGTTGAGCGACGTTTTCCTCTTTGACGTGCAGGACGTAACTCCTCCTACAATAAAGGCAAGCGACAAAAACGTGACGGTAAACGAGATTCTTACCGTGCCCACCCCCACCCGCAGCGACAACTGCGTGGGCGTTGACACGTCCAAGAGCGATTACCGCATCTGGGAGTGGAACGAGGATACCCAAACCAAGGGCGCCGAAATCACCAAAACGGTAAAGGAGCAGAAGTTCACTCCCAAAACCGTGGGCGACAAGTACATCGTCGAATACGAGGCGGAGGACAAGGTGGGCAACCGCTCCGAGGTCGTGTCCGCGATTCTTACGGTCGTGGAGGCAACCGCCGTTACGCCCGAGCCAAACCCCGCCAACGACGTGCTGATTATCATACTTATCGTTGTGGGTACGCTCGTAATCGTGACGCTTGCAATCTATCTGTTTATGGGCAAAAAGGAAGATAAAAGGCCAGACGCGAGAGAAGCGTTGATTTCCGACGACAGCGACGAACAGAACAAACAATAAAATTGAGCGAAAGCCTCCCGCAAAAGGGAGGCTTTTGCGGATTAAATAACGGAGAAAATATGTCAGACAAAAGAATTGTTACCATGCAGGACATATCCTGCGTCGGGCAGTGCTCGCTTACCGTCGCGCTACCCGTCATTTCCGCTTTCGGGATCGAAACCGCCATTATTCCTTCCGCCGTGCTGTCCACGCATACAGGCGGCTTTTCCGGCTTCACTTTCAGGGATTTGAGCGAGGACATTCCGTTAATCCTCAAACATTGGCAAAAGGAAAAAATTCTGTTCGACGCGGTTTACACGGGTTATCTCGGCAACGCCTGCCAGATTGACTATGCCCTTGAACTGAAAAAAAGCTTTACCACAGTCGGCGCGCCGCTCATAACGGACCCCGCAATGGCGGACAACGGCAAGCTGTATGCCGGCTTTGACGACGCCTTTGTGGAAAAAATGCGCTCGCTTTGCGCGGCTGCGGACGTAATTCTGCCGAATATAACCGAAGCGGCTTTGCTTACGGGAGCGGAGTACCAAAGCGGCGCTTTGAGCGAGAGCTATATCCGAAAGCTTACGGACGAGCTGCTCGCGCTGGGCGCTAAAAGCGTGGTGCTGACGGGTGTATCCTTTGACGAAGATTTGCTTGGCGCGGCGGTTTGCAAATCGGGCGCGGACGGCATAGCTTACGTCTTCGAGCAGAGGCAGGAGGGTATGTGGCACGGTACGGGCGACCTTTTCGCGTCGGCGTTTACCGGGGCGTATCTCAAAGGAAAAAGCATGGAGGACGCTGCGGCGACGGCGTGCCGCTTTGTCGTGGAGTGTATAAAGAACACGGCGCCGTGCAGGGAGGAGCATTGGTACGGCGTCAGGTTTGAAAAGGCGCTTGCGGGACTCATAGAAAAAAACGACGGTTGAATATCTGCGTTTGCGGCGGAAATGTTTTCCGCCGTTTTTATTTGCGGAAATGCCGTTTAGAATAAAATTCTCGGTCAATAATAAAAACATAAATTTTTAGGAGGATATTCATGAGCATCAATCCCTTTGAACTCAAAGCCAAAAAGACCGAGGATACTTTTATGAGCTGGAACGAGCTTGCGTCCCGTCCCTACAAAAAGAACACGGTTGACCCTTACACCAAAACAAGAATTATACTTATGAACGGAACCGAATACGAAGCCGTGTGGTTCGGTCACAATTTCAGCCGCAAATGCGACAACAACGATATAAGGCGCGCGCTGGCTGTTACCCGCCGCGTCGAACAGCAGCAGCAAAAACGCCTCGCGTCTCTCAAACCGTTGAACGAGACGCAGCTGGAAACGACAATAAGCTACGAGCAGCTTGCCGTAGACCTGACCGCTTTTCTCGCGCAGCGCGCAACGGACAAGAGCTTTAAGGCAGCTCTGGATTTTGCGCTGCTCGAAGACTTCGACCACCTCTATCGGTACGCCGATTTGCTGGAAAACGATATGGGAGTGCGCGCAGAGACGCTGGTCGGAAATTACACCGAAATTATGCCGGGCAGACCTACGATAGCGCATCACAGACATCCCAACGACTCGATAAAGCGCGCGACCGACAGCAAAAAAGTCGACCTCATGACCACCCTTGACACGCACATCATCACGGCTGCGGAACAACAGACCATGAACTATTATATGAATCTGGGCGCGTTTTACAAAAACGACGCGGGCAGAAAGCTGTACACGGAAATAGGCATGGTGGAGGAGCAGCACGTGTCGCAGTACGGCAGCTTTATCGACCCCAACGTAACCCTGCTCGAATGCAATCTCATGCACGAGTACACCGAGTGCTATCTCTACTACTCCATGTACGAGGACGAAACCGACGCTTACGTCAAGAATGTCTGGGAGCAGTGCTTCAATCAGGAGCTGTCTCATCTCCATGACGCCGTGCGCCTGTTGAGAAAATACGAAAACAAGGATTGGCAGGAGGTTATACCCAACGGAGGCGTATTCCCCGCGCTGATTCAGCTCAAATCCAACAAGGACTACGTCAGAGAAATTCTTGCAAACACAGTCAGTCTCACCGCCAAGAGAGAGGGCTTCAAAAACGTAGCGGATATGCCCGCCAACTCGGATTTCTTCAAGTATCAGCGTATGGTCAACGGCGAAAACGCGGAGACGGTGGAAAGTCACTGCGTAATTGAAAACTATATACTCAAAAAAGGCGAGGATTATCGCTATCAGACCAAAAAGCATCCGATAAAGGAACTGCAATGCAGAACCAAGGACAACACCAAGGTAGGACTCACGGCGCTCAGAAACGCCTGACTTTCTCCGCTGTTTGACAAAAACGGAAGGCTCCCGCGCAACGCGAGGGAGCCTTTTTTGTCGGGAAACGCCTAATGCGATTTTATTTTTTGGCTTCTATCCGAATTGACGTAAGGGGACTTTAAATGTATATGTTATTCCCAAAATTGTATAAATATTCTGACAGTGCGGGGCTGATTTTATTAAAATTCATTTTTCAGGCGGTTGCCAGATTGCTGTCGGCATATTTTTGCAACGCGGCGGAAATCGCCGTCTTTCGGGTAGAAAAAGGTCGTTTTGTCAAAAAATATGAAATATATTCATAATTTTGCCCTGCGACAGGCGAGGCGGGACAGAGCGGAAAAATTTTATGAGACGCTTCAAAAAAGTGTTGAAAATTTCCGTCAAGACGCTTGACTTTATTCATTTTTATAACTATACTTCTCTTTGGACGGAGCGAAATCCGTTTAATCATAGCAGAAAAACTTTTGGAGGTTTTTTATTATGTCTTATATTTCAGAGGTAATTGCCGCAACAGAAGCGAAGAATCCGGGCCAGCCCGAATTTATGCAGACTGTCAGAGAAGTTCTCGAGTCTCTCGCTCCCGTTATCGAGGCGAATGAAGAGCTTTACAGAAAGAACGCTATTCTGGAAAGATTGGTTGAGCCTGACCGTCAGGTCATGTTCAGAGTGCCTTGGGTGGACGACAAGGGCGTGCCTCACGTCAACCGCGGTTACAGAGTTCAGTTCAACAACGCAATCGGGCCTTACAAAGGCGGTTTGAGATTCCATCCCTCCGTCAACCTCAGCATCATGAAATTTTTGGGCTTCGAGCAAACCTTCAAAAACAGCCTTACCGGACTGCCTATGGGCGGCGGCAAGGGCGGCTCGGACTTTGACCCCCGCGGCAAATCGGACGCGGAAGTCATGAGATTCTGCCAAAGCTTCATGACCGAGCTTTACAGACATATCGGTCCCGACACGGACGTGCCCGCAGGCGATATGGGCGTGGGCGGCAGAGAAATCGGCTATATGTTCGGTATGTACAAAAAAATACGCGGCAGCTTTGAAAACGGCGTCTTGACAGGCAAAGGTCTTTCTTTCGGCGGCAGCCTTATCAGACCGGAAGCGACGGGCTATGGCGCTACATATTTCCTGGTCGAGGTTTTGAAACACCTCAAACAGGACATCAAGGGCAAGACGTTTGCTCTGTCCGGCTTCGGCAACGTATCCTGGGGCGCGGTTTCCAAAATCACCGAGCTCGGCGGCAAGGTGCTGACCATCTCCGGTCCCGACGGCTATATCTACGACAAAGACGGCATAACCGGCAAGAAGATAGATTATATGCTCGAAATGAGAGCAAGCGGCCGCGACAAGGTGCAGGACTATGCGGACAAATTCGGCGTAGAGTTCTTTGCGGGACAAAAGCCTTGGGGCAATGTCAAAGCCGACATTTATATGCCTTGCGCCACGCAGAACGAAATCAAGCTTGAGGATGCGGAAAAAATCGTCGCCATGGGCGTCAAAATCGTCAACGAGGTTTCCAACATGCCTACGACCAACGAGGCTCTCGCTTATTTGCAGAAGAACAACGTCCTCGTCTGCCCCAGCAAGGCGGTCAACGCGGGCGGCGTTGCGGTCTCCGGTCTGGAAATGTCTCAGAACAGCGAAAGACTGTCCTGGTCGGCAGAGGAAGTGGACAGACAGCTCAAAACCATCATGGCAAACATTCACAAGCAAATCACCGACGTTCTTTCCGAATACAAGATGGACTACAATCTTGTCGCAGGCGCAAACCTCGCCGGCTTCAAGAAGGTTGTGGACGCTATGCTTGCTCAGGGCATTTGCTGAAAATTTTCGGACAATTTCAAACCCCCGCTTTGCGGGGGTTTTGTTTTTCTTGCAAAAGGACGTGGGATATGTTAAAATCCGAGTATGCTAAAAAATATTTCCGCGTCGGACAAAAATTTGTTTGTAGAGCTTTCGGAGGAGTTTTACCGCTCGCCCGCGGTCTTGCACAAGATACCCGTCCGAAATCATTCGGCAACCTTTGACGAGCTGATAAACGGCGGCGGCGTTTATCTGGACGGCTTTTTTGTATTTCACGAAGGGGAGCTTGCCGGCTATTGTCTTGTAGGCAAGGGCTTTTCTCCCGAGTGCGGCGGCAAAGTTGTCTGGATAGAAGAAATTTATTTGCGCGAGCCTTTTCGCTCTAAGGGGATAGGTAGAAGTCTGTTTGCGGAAATTTTCAAACGGTACGGAGAAACAAAGCGCTTTCGATTGGAGGTGGAGCCGTCAAACGCGCGCGCGGCGGCGCTATACACGTCGCTCGGATTTAAAAAGCTGAATTATGTTCAGTATATTTTCGAACCGATAGAAAATTGAAATTTTCGACTGAAAAGGAATAACCCGCATTCATGCGGGTTATTTGCTTGAAAACCATATTACGTTGTCGGTAATTATCAGCGTGATTATGTCCACAAGCCACAGCCAAGGCAAGCCGATGACGATGAGCAGAACGGCGACAATTAAAAATATCATGTCGTTGGCGTTTATGCTCTTGACCAAACGGTAAATTACCCATATTATGTCAAGACACGGGATTGCGAGCAAAATTTTGACCAATTTGGGCAGACCGTCCATTGCTCTGATAAATTCGTTCATGATATACGCTCCTTGTAAGAAATATTATATGCAAAAAAACTTAAATGCGCCATATTTATGCGGCGCGTACCCTTCTCATGCGCGAGTTCAGCGCCTTCGCCAAATAATAAGCGCCGATTACGCTCAGCATATCCTTGGGCAAAAAGGGCAGCGACACCGACAATATTGCCGGCACCGCCTCCGCGCCCGTGACGAAGCAATAATTCAGCACTCCGCACACGTGGCACAAAAGCAGACCTGCAAAGGAAACCGACCATACGGCGAGAAGCGTGCCCGCGCCGATTTTGCCCTTGCGCGATTCGGATTTGCCCTTGTCGATTTCGTTTGACAAGGCGGCAATTTTTCTTCTTTCGATTATGTTGGCAATACCGCAGCCTGCAACCAAAAGGATAAAGCCCCACAGAAAGCCGCCCGTCGGTCCCAAAATTGCGCCTATGCCCGCGTTGAAGCCCGCAAACACGGGCACTCCGCAAGCTCCCGCCGCAAGGTAACACAGACAGGCAATCATGCCGTTTTTAAGTCCCAAAAACCAAGCGCAGAAAGCTACGGCAAAGGTTTGAAAGGTGAGAGGCACTCCTGACGGAAAGGGGATTGAAATTTGAGACAAAACTGCGATAATACATACGCAGATGGCTATTTTTGCTATTTCCGCTGCTGTTTTTTTCATATACTCCTATTTGATTTCTGTGATTGAAATTTCGCCGCAGTCAAGGAGCGTTTCTTTTCCGTCCTCCGTTTTTACGGCAAGGCGACATTCGTCGTCTATCGCGATTGCGGTTGCGGCAAAGCTCCGCCCGTCGCGGCTGAAAGCGATTTTTCTGCCCGTTACGCAGGATTTGCTTTTATACGACTCCATAAACGAGCGGTCGGGGAGGGAGAGATAATACTCCGTCATGGAACTTATAAACCGCGCGGCAAGCAGGCTCCTAATCGGTTTGTCGGGTTTTCGCGGAAAAATCGTGCCCGCAATGCCTTTAATCGCGTCGGGAAAGCCCTCCGTCGGCGGATATACGTTGAAGCCCGCGCCTACCACGGCATAGCTCAAACCCTTGCTTTCCACGTCGACGCAGCCCTCGGTAAGAATCCCGCATATTTTTTTGCCGTCAAGATACAAATCGTTTACCCATTTGATTTTCGTTTCCGTCTCTGGCAAAGGCGCGCCGTCGTCGAAAAAACGTCTTGCTTCGTCCGCGGCCCGCGCGCCCGCGACGCTTGCGGCGGCAGTGAGAAACAGCGCCTCCCGCGCGTCGAAACGCGGTCTTAAAAGCATACTTATGTAAAGTCCGCAGCCTGAGGGGGAAAAAAAGCTTTTTCCGTTGCGTCCTTTTCCCTGCGTCTGCCGGTCGGCAACCGCAACCGTGATTTCGCCCGCCCCCGCGTTTGCGAGTCTTTTGAGATACTCGTTTGTCGAGTCAATCTCGTCAAGCGATTCAATCCTGAACGTCGGCTTTTGTTTTTGCGTTGCAAAGCTTTTTTCCAAATAATCCTCGATGACGTGGGGGTTGATTATGTCGCTCTGAATTTCGAGACGGTAGCCGAGCTTGTTGACGGTGGATATTGCGTGCCCGTCGCGCCGCAGTTGATTGACGGCTTTCCAAACAAGAGTGCGGCTGACGTTGAAACGCGCAGCCATTTCGCCCCCCGACACATAGCCGTCGGTTTGCGAAAGCGCGTTCAAAACCCGATATTTAAGTTCCATCTCAACCATTATACCCGCGGCAACAAAATATGTCAACCGAATTTAGAAAACGGTTGACACAAAAACGGTGTTTTTTGTATTTGTTTTAAAACGGCGACGGGGGAATACGGCTTATCCGTCGCCTGAAAGCCTCGCGTCAGTAAACGATTGAAACCGCAACGGCAAGCGCGCCTGGACCTATGTGGCAGGACACGCTTAAAGACAGCGGGTCGCAGTCGGTGACGGATATATCGGGAAATGCTTCCCTGATTTCCTGCACAAATTGCTCTGCCGCCGCGTAATTGTCCGTATGCGCGACGAAAAGCGCAAGTTTGCCCTGCTTCCTGAGTTCGGCAAATCTCGTTTCCAAATCGTTTCCGATTGCTTTAAGCATGGTTTTTTTCGCGTCGGAAAACCTGCGAACCTTTGCGTATTTGTCCAGCTTTTGTCCCTGAATCTGCAAAATGGGCTTGATTCTGAGCAGCGTGCCTATTGCCGCGGCGGCGGGGGTGAGCCGTACGCCCTTTTTGAGATATTTTAAGGTATCCACCATTATGTAAATGCTCGACTGCGCCCTTGTCTCAACGAGACGGCTGCAAATTTCTTCCGCGCTTTTTCCCTCGGCGACCATTTTGACTGCGTCCCTGACGCTTTGCTTTTGCGTAACCGAAATCCTTTGGTTGTCCGCAACGAAAACTCTTTTGTCGAATTTTTCATGCGCGAGATGGGAGAGGGTGGAGCACGTTTCCGACAGACCGCTTGACATGGGTATGTGCACCAATGCGTCGTGGGTTTTGAGAATTTCCGTCCAAAGCTCTTCTACGTCGAACGGGTTGGGCTGGGATGTGGAGACGTTGACCTTGCCGTCGCGCAGCTTCTGATAAAATTGCTCCTGAGAAAGAGTCACGCCTTCAAAGTATTGCTTTGAATCGATAAGCACGGGCATAGGCACGACAAAGACACCCGACAGCCGTGCTTCTTCCTGAGTAATTCCGCTGTTACTGTCCGTTACTATTGCTGTTTTCATACGTACCTCATGGTTTTTTGTATTATCATTTTAAATAAATCGGGGGTATAAGTCAACGATTTAAGGCGGGATTTTGCCTTTAAAAAGCCTTGCGGAAGCAAAAATCCGCCTCCCGCTTGACTGCGGAAAAGATAAGTTATAAAATAATTTAAAAATTTTTTTACGACGGCGTAACCTTTCGCCTTTTCGCGTGTCTTATATACGAAAAGCGATTGCGGCGTATATTTTACGGAGAAAAATGAAACACGACGAGCTGACCGAATTGTTTAAGGAGCAATACAATCCCTTGCTGCTGTATATGCTTTCGCTTTCCAAAAACCGCGTCGTTTCGGAGGACATAGTATCCGAAGCCTTTTTCAAAGCGCTTATGTCGCCCGACGCTGAAATCGTGAATTTCAGGACATGGTCCTTCCGCGTATGCAGAAATCTGTATTTCAATCATCTGCGCAAAAGCAGGCGGCTTGCCACGCCGCAGGACGAAAGCGTTGCGGACGGCAGGAAAGCGGCTATTGACGAAATGATTGAAGACGAGAGATATCGGGCGCTTTATCGCGCGGTGGAGCTGCTCGACGACGTGCACAGGGAAGCGATAACTTTGTTTTATTTTGAGGAGCAAAGCGTAAAACAGATTGCGGAAATCACGGGAAAAACGCAAGACCACGTCAAGGTAATTCTTTTCAGAGCGAGAAAAAAATTGAAATCATTGTTGGAGGTATAAAAATGGATTTTGAAAACGCTTATCAAAAATTTTTGGACGGAACCGCCACGCCCGAGGAGGTGGAGTTTGTCCGCAGCGAAATCAGGAAAGCCAAGGAGCTTTCCGAAATCATCGATATGGGCAAAACCGACGTAATTAAAAAAGCCGACGACGAAAAAGTCAAAAAGGCGGCAAAGAAATTCAGTCTGAAAATGGCGGTAACGACGGTTTGCATAGTGCTTGTCACTCTTGTCGTTGCGGCGGGCATCGTGCTTGGTTCGGTGTTCGGCGTTGCGGTGGGCGGAGCCAAGCGCAACACCAGCGTCGTTTCGCAGGAGGAGGTAAAACAAATTGCTTTGGATTATATCAAAACCGAGCTTAATATAGACGAAGAAGCAATCGGATGGAAAATAGAAAGAGATTTGGAAATGACCTCTAAACTTAAAAACTCCTATTACATTTATGAAGTTGACGTAAACACGTCGCGCGGCAAGGAAATCGAGCTTGAAATAGACGGGCGCAACGGAAAAGTGATTTACGTCGAGGTGGACAGATATTGAAAAAAGCGGACGACAGTCCGCTTTTTTGCTTCCTTTATTCTTCGGTTTCAATTGTTTCTTGTGCTTTTTCTTCTTTTTTGAGTTTGCCTTTTTTTCTTGAAAACTTTGAAAACAGCCAGTCCTCAAATCTTTTCTGATATTTGAAGGACAACACGGCAAGCGTCGCAAACACGGCGATTATCGCGAGCCACACAGGTATTCCCCAGCCCGAAAACGGAATAATCGAGCCGTTGCCGAGAAAGCAGTACGCCGCGATTATCAGCGGACGCACCAATACGATTACCCCCGCGAAGTACGGAAAGTTCATGGCGGTTATGCCCGCGATTATGCACAGCACGTCGTCGGGGAAAAAGGGCAGAATCTGCATAATAAGAAAAATTCCCTTGCTGCGATTGCCGATGTAGTCGGCGTATTTTTCCGCCGCGTCCTTGCCCGCCAACCAAACGAGGGCTTTTCGTCCGAATTTTCTCCCCAAAAAATAACAGAAAAAAGAGCCTGCGATTACTCCCGCGCTTGCAAGCAGGGTTGCCGTCAGAGGCGACCAGATGACCGCGCCCGGCACGTAGCAGACGACGGCGGGCAGAGGCAAAACAACGACCTGCAAAAATTGAATCAGCACGAACACCAACATTCCCCATTCGCCTGTGGAGCGGACGAGAGTTATCACCGCCTCGATTTTTTCGCGGTCGGTGGGGTAGGCGTTTAAGTCGGCGAACACTCCGAGCAAAACGAAAACGGAAAGCAGCACGACGGCAATCAGCTCCGCAATAAACGTCAGTTTTATCAGGATTTCCTTTTTAATAAACAAAAATACCGCTTCCGCCGCAAGCCCCGCAGCTGCGACGGCGTAAAAAGCCGCCTGCACGAGCACGCTCCAGCCAGACATGAAAAAGGCGGTGAGTAAAATTATTGCGGCGCACAGAAGCACATTTGCCGCCTGCAAAAGGATTTTGTTTTTTGTCGTCATCGTAAGCTCCCTGTTTGAAGCAATCGGTATTTTATTAAAGGGAGCTAAAAAGCTCCCTTTTTTTAAGAGTCGTTATTTCAAAGCCTCGCTCACGGCAACCGCGCAGGCAACCGTAGCTCCCACCATGGGGTTGTTGCCCATGCCGATAAGTCCCATCATTTCCACGTGCGCGGGGACGGAGGAGGAGCCTGCAAACTGCGCGTCTCCGTGCATTCGTCCCATAGTGTCCGTCATGCCGTAGGAAGCGGGACCTGCCGCCACGTTGTCGGGGTGAAGGGTGCGTCCCGTACCTCCGCCGCTTGCGACGGAAAAATATTTCTTTCCGTTTTCGCCCGCCCATTTTTTGTAGGTGCCCGCCACGGGGTGCTGGAAGCGCGTGGGGTTGGTGGAATTTCCCGTTATTGAAACGTCTACCTTTTCATGCCGCATGATTGCCACGCCCTCGCTTACGTCGTCCGCGCCGTAGCAGCGAACCTTTGCCTTTTCTCCGTTGGAAAACGCTGTTTCGTTTACGATTTTCAATTCTCCCGTGCAGTAATCGTACTTTGTCTGCACGTAAGTAAAGCCGTTTATACGGGAGATGATGTACGCCGCGTCCTTTCCGAGACCGTTGAGAATGACGCGGAGAGGCTTTTTGCGCACTTTGTTGGCGGTGCGCGCTATGCCTATGGCGCCTTCGGCGGCGGCAAAGCTTTCGTGTCCCGCGAGGAAGGCAAAGCACTCCGTTTCCTCCGAGAGCAGCATTTTGCCGAGGTTGCCGTGGCCGAGACCCACCTGACGCTGGTCCGCCACGGAGCCGGAAATGCAGAACGCCTGCAACCCTATTCCTATGTCGGCGGCGGCGTCCGCTGCCGTCTTTGCGCCTTTTTCGAGCGCTATTGCGCAGCCGAGGGTATAAGCCCACACCGCGTTTTCAAAGGCAATCGGCTGAATGCCTTTTACTATGGAATCCACGTTTATGCCGTGCTGTTCGCAGACGGTTTTCGCCTGCTCTATGTTTTCGAGACCGTATTCGCGCAGCACGCCGTTTATTTTGTCTATTCTTCTTTCATAGCCTTCAAACAGAGCCATAAATCACAACCTCCTTTTATGCCTTTCGCGGATTGACGTAGCTGTCCGCTTCGTCGAATCTGCCGTAACGGGATTTGGCTTTTTTAAGCGCCTCGTCCGCGGATAAACCGTCGGTAATCAACTGCATCATTTTTCCGATATGCACGTATTCGTATCCTATGACCTCTCCGTCCTTCAACGCCATTTGAGTGATGTAGCCCTCGGACATATCTAGATATCTCACGCCTTTGAGATTGGTGGAATATATTGTGCCCACCTGACTGCGCAGCCCCTTTCCGAGGTCCTCGAGTCCCGCGCCCACGGGAAGTCCGTCATCGCTGAAAGCGGACTGCGTGCGTCCGTAAACGATTTGCAGAAAAAGCTCGCGCATTGCGACGTTTATCGCGTCGCACACAAGGTCGGTGTTCAATGCTTCGAGCAGTGTTTTTCCGGGCAGAATTTCTCCCGCCATGGCAGCCGAATGCGTCATGCCCGAGCAGCCGAGAGTTTCCACCAAGGCCTCCTCTATGACGCCGTTTTTGACGTTGAGCGTCAGCTTGCAGGCGCCTTGCTGAGGCGCGCAGCAGCCTACGCCGTGCGTCAAACCGCTTATATCCTTGATTTCTTTGGATTGTGTCCATTGCCCCTCCTGAGGTATGGGCGCAGGTCCGTGGTTGCAGCCTTTTTTTACGCAGCACATTTCTTTGACTTCGTGCGAATATTGCATTTGCCTTTCCTCCCGCATAAATTCCTGATTTTGCTTTGACTTATATGATAACATATTTGATATTTTTTTTCAAACGAATTGCAGCGTTTGTGGGACAAGCCTTGATTTTTTTATTATTGACGTATTTTGAAAAACGGAGTATAATTTTAAAATATGAAAACCGATTTGCATATTCACACAAATTGCTCGGACGGCAGCCTGTCTCCCGAACAAATAGTGGAAAGGGCTTGCGGGGCGGGGCTTGACGCCATAGCCGTCACCGACCACGACAACGCCAACGGCGTGGAGCGCGCTGTTCTTGCCGCGCGCGGAAAGCCGCTTAAAGTCGTTGCGGGGATTGAGCTTTCCGCTTACGACAGGGATATGGAAACCCATGTTTTGGGGCTTGGCATAGACTACGCGGGCGATCGCTTCAAGGAGTCCATGTCGAGGATTCAGGCGCTGCGTCACGAGCGCAACCGTCTGCTGCTGCAAAGGCTTGCGGAGCTGAATATCTTTGTTTCCTTCGACGAGCTTGAAAAGGCGTTTCCTTTTGAAGTGCACGGTCGCTCGCATATAGCGCGGATTATGGTTGAAAAGGGGTATGCCGCCGATTTCAAATCGGCGTTTTCCGAGTATCTTGCGCCCGAGGGCAAAGCTTACGTAAAATCAAGACGTCTTTCGGTGGAGCAGGCGATAGAGCTTTCCCACCGCTACGGCGGCAAGGCCGTGCTCGCGCATCCCGCAAAGCTGCGCATGAACGCCACTCAGGCGGAGGGCTTTGTGGCTTATCTCAAACGCGTGGGGCTTGACGGAATTGAAGCGGATTATTTTGCGCATACTAACGTCGAGCGAGATTTTTTCAGGTATCTGGCGGACAAGTACGGGCTTTTCGTGACGGGAGGAAGCGATTTTCACAACGCCGATTACGGCGTAAATCTCGGAGACAAATTTTTCCTGCCCGACGAAAAAACGCTTGCCGCGCTGGGACTTTGAGAGGTGAATATGCGTTTAAAAAGATTTAAAACAGGGTTGTTTGTGATTGCGCTCTCGCTGCTTTGTGCGGCGGGAGTTTTTTTTACGTTTGAGAAGGAGGGCGGCGCGTGCGCCGCGCAGACAGTGTCTCCTGCGTTTTCCGCGGCGGACGGGGTTTTAAGACCTTGGGACGTTTCTTTCGAGATTGTTGTGTTTGACAAGCGTTTGGCTTACTCGCTGTCCGAGAATATCCAAGCTCTTTCGGAGGAGGAAAAAGAGGACAGGCTTGTATACCGCTCCGTCAGGCTGAAAAAGCGCTGGATAAAGCAGGCGGCCGATATGGGCTTCGACGAGGTCGAAGCATGGTGTTATCTTCTGCCCGGGCTGAAAGAATTGGTCAAGCAGGCGGAAAGCGCATTGTACAAGCGGGCGCAGGACGCTTCGGTTAGCTTTGCGCCCGAGACTAAATCGCGGTTTGTTTACAAAAAGGAGGTAGCGGGCGTGGAGCTTGACAAAAAAGCCTTTGCGGAATCGCTGTCAAAGGCGGTTTCGGAGGGCGGCGCGATAACGACGCGAGGCAAGACCGTGCTTCCCGAGGTGTCGTTGGAGCAGCTGAAACGGCAGACGACGTTGAAATGCAGGTTTTCTACCTGGTACGGCAACAGCACCGCCGCGAGAAAATCCAACGTCAAAAGAGCGTTAAAAGCCTTTCAGGGCATGACAGTGGAAAACGGCGAAAGAGTTTCCTTCAATGAGACGGTAGGTCCGCGCACCAAACAGAACGGCTTTTTTGAGGCCAAAATTATTATGGACGGCAAGTACGTGCAGGGAGTGGGCGGAGGCGTATGTCAGGCTTCGACGACGCTGTTCAACGCTCTGATTATGTCGGGAGTCACCGTAAACAAGGTGCATCAGCATTCTTTGGCGTCCTCCTATGTAGCTCCGAGCTTCGACGCAATGGTGTCGTCGGTCAGCGACCTTGTTTTCACCAATGAAACGGGCGGCAGAATTTTTATCGCGGCTTACGGCACGGACAGCGAGGCGACGGTAGAAATTTACGGCCTGCCAAACGAGTACGATATCAGGCGGCGCAGCGTGGAAATTGCGCGCAAGCCTTTTTCGACGCGCACAATAGAGGACAGGGAGGGCAGGTACGCCGACAAGGTTGTTTTCGATACCGATACGTTTGTTTTGTCCAACGGCGCCGACGGATTGACCTCCGAGGGGTGGCTGGATTATTATCAGGGCGGAAAGCTTGTCAAATCGAGAAAAATCAGAACCAACACTTATCTCCCCACCGAAAGAGTGGTGGTCAAGGGCGTAAAAGCCCGCCCGCAGGAGGGAGAGGAGAGCGGCGCGGGCGGCGACACTCCCGCACAGCCGCAAAAGGAGGAAAATAATAGTACGACGGCGGATTAAAAACATACAAGGCTGCGCAAACAGTTGAAAAAAATGCGCGGTTGCTGTAAAATATGACGCAACAGGAGTTTTTATGGCAGACAAACCCGCACGCGACGTCAATGTAAACGCGGTTCCGCAGAATCTTGAAGCGGAGCAGTGTCTTTTGGGCTGTATACTTTTGGATGACAATCTCGCTCAGGAGCTTGTTCCCACTCTCAAAGCGGAGGATTTTTACGCCCCGTCGCACAGAATTTTGCTGTCGGCAATGCAGAAGGTTTTGAACGAGAGCAAACCGATAGATTTCGTTACCGTCGCGGACGCTTTGGACAGAAGCGGGCAGCTGGCTGCCGCAGGCGGCATAAACTATCTCACCACGTTAAACACCGTCGTGCCAAGCTCTGCAAACTACCGAGTCTATCTTAAAATCGTGGAGCGCAATTCCGTGCTGCGCGCGTTGATAAGGGCGGGCACAAGCATAATAGAGGAATGCAGAAATTCTGACGACGAGGAGAGAAGCGTAGCCTTTGCCGAAAAGGCGGTTTACGACATAAGCGACAAAAAGCAGAGCGGCGACCTTACGCCTGTCGGAGAGTCTACGGGCGAGGTGTTGACGATATTTGACGAGCTGTACAAAAATCAGGGGGCTTTCAAGGGGATTCCCACCGGCTTCAAGCTTTTTGACAGCAAGACCAACGGATTGCACGGCGGCGACCTGATCGTGCTTGCGGCGCGTCCCGGCTGCGGAAAAAGCTCGCTTGCGCTCAACATGGTGGAAAGCGCGGCGAAAAACAGAAAAAGCTGCGCTATTTTTTCGTTGGAAATGCCCAAGGTTCAGCTTGCGCAGAGACTGCTGTGTTCCATGGCAAGCGTTAGCATGACGCGCGCAAAGACCGGCAAACTGACTAGTCGGGATTTTGCAGAGCTGTGGAAAGCCAACGAGGCAATAAGCCGGATGAAAATTTTTATCGACGACTCGTCTCTCATTACTCCGGCTCAGATTTTGTCAAAGTGCAGGCGTCTCAAAAACAGAGAGGGACTTGATTTCATCGTTATCGACTACATACAGCTTATGGAAGGCGGCGACAGGTCGGAAAACCGTCAGCAGGAAATCAGCAAGATTACGAGGACGCTTAAAATCATAGCAAAAGAGCTCGACGTGCCTATATTGGCGTTGAGTCAGATGTCGCGGCTCGTGGAGCGGCGCGACGACAAGGAGCCTCAGCTGTCCGACCTGAGAGAATCGGGCGCTATCGAGCAGGACGCAGATATGGTGCTGTTCATCAACAAAAACAAGGAAGCCGAGGGGGAAGCCGTGCAGCCCGTGGAGCTGATTATCGCAAAGCACAGAAACGGCGAGACGGGCAAGCTGACTCTCAATTGGATAGGCGAGTACGTCAGATTCACCGACCCCGACACGTTTGTGAGAACGGAGGACGGTCGGGAGACGTCGGAGGAAAACGCGAGGCGGGAGCAACGCGATTTGGAGCGTCTTGCCGCGGACGCGCCGCTGCCCGACTTCGACGACGCGCCGCCGGAGGAAGCCGACGGTTTGAGCGAAACGGATTTTAACGATTAGTCGCGGGGAAGGAAATGGAAGCAAAAAATTTTATCGAAGAGATTATCAACAAAGACCTCGAAAGCGGAAAAATAAGCTGCGTCAAAACACGGTTTCCGCCCGAGCCCAACGGTTATCTGCACATAGGACACGCCAAAGCCCTGTGCGTCAATTTCGGGCTTAAACAAAAATACGGCGGCACCTGCAATCTGCGTTACGACGACACCAATCCCGTCAAGGAGGACGAGGAGTACGTCAACGCGATTGAAGAGGACATAAGGTGGCTGGGCTTCGAGTGGGACGAAAAGCTGTTTGCAAGCGATTATTTCGACAGGATGTTCGAGTGCGCCGTCGGGCTAATCAAGAAAGGTTTGGCTTACGTATGCGACCTTTCAGCCGAACAAATCAGAGAAACAAGAGGCACTCTTACGTCGCCCGGGCGGAACAGTCCTTTCAGAAACAGGTCGGTCGAAGAAAACCTCGATTTGTTCATGAGAATGAAGGCGGGCGAATTTGCCGACGGCGAAAAGGTGCTCCGCGCAAAAATCGACATGGCGTCAAGCAATCTCAATATGCGCGACCCCGTCATATACCGCGTCGTGCACGCAAGACACCACAACACGGGCGACAAGTGGTGCGTTTATCCGATGTACGACTTTGCGCATCCCATCGAGGACGCTTTGGAGGGCATAACCCACTCCGTCTGCACGCTTGAATTCGAGGATCACAGACCGCTTTACGACTGGGTGGTGGAAAACTGCGGCTTTGAAAAAAGACCGAGACAGATAGAGTTCGCGCGGCTGAATATAACCAACACCATTATGTCCAAGCGCTTTCTCAAACGACTTGTGGACGAGAAAATAGTGGACGGATGGGACGACCCGCGTATGCCTACGCTTTGCGGTATGCGCAGACGCGGTTATCCGCCCGAGGCAATCAGGGACTTTTGCGAGCGGATTGGCGTGGCGAAGTCCAACAGCGAGGTGGAAAGCGGTTATCTCGACGCTTGCGTGAGGGATTTTCTCAACAAAAACGCCGACAGGGTAATGGCAGTTTTCAACCCCGTCAAGGTCGTGCTCACCAATTTCGGCAAAAGGACGGAATTTGCCGAGGTCGAAAACAATCCAAATGCGGAAACCATAACTACGCGCAAGGTAAGCTTTTCAAACGAGCTGTACATAGACGGCAGCGACTTTGAAAGCAATCCTCCTCCCAAGTATCACAGGCTGAAACCCGACGGGTACGTTAGGCTCAAAGGCGCGTATATCATACATTGCGACAGAGTGGAATACAATAGCGACGGCACGGTAAAAACCGTGTTCGCCTCCGTCGTAGACAACAGCAGAAGCGGAAGCGACGAAAGCGGTATGAAGGTCAAGGGCGTTATACAGTGGGTAAACGCCGCAGACTGCGTGCCTGTCAAGGCTTATCGGTTCAAATCGCTGCTCAACCCTCCCGAAAACGGGGAAACGGATTTTACCGAGCGCCTCAACCGCGACAGCAGAACGGAAATAAACGGCTTCGGCGAGAGCCTTTTGAAGGACGCGAAACGTCCCGACAGGTTTCAGTTCATGCGCATAGGCTACTTTGCCGCGGACGGAAAAGAGGGTGAAACGGCGGTATTCAACGAGATAGTGGGCTTGAAAGACAGTTTTAACGCCAAATCTTGACAAGACAGGGCGCGTATGGTATCATATTTCAAAGTCGGTTTGTCTTTTGGAAAGAAAAATGAAGATATGTAAGGTTTGCGGAGAGCCGAATGCGTCGGAAAGCAGGTTTTGTATCAACTGCGGCAGCGAGAGCTTCGAGGTCAGCGACGTAAAACAGAAAATTTGTCCCGAATGCGGCAGCGTCTGCGAACCGCAGTTTACCCATTGCGTGAACTGCGGCGCGGCTTTGGGAGACGCAAACGTGAGCGGCGTCGCTTCCATTCAGAGTGGCGGAACTGTTTCGCGGGATTCCGAAAATCCCGACGAAACGGCGGTTTGCCCCTATTGCGGCGCGGAAATTTCGCTTCATACGGTTTTTTGCGCGGGCTGCGGACACGACGTGACCGCAATGAACAGACACAGGGTTGTCAGGCGCAAAATATGCCGTTTTTGCGGCAAGCCCAACAAGCCGGAGGACAAATTCTGCAAGTATTGCTTTTTCGACCTGAGAGACGGCGAAACGGTCGAATTTCAGTTGGACTATGCCGACGCTCAGGATAAAAATCCCAAAATAAAGCAGGCGGTGCTCCAAGCGCCCACTACCGAAAAGCTCAAAATTTGTCCCAACTGCGGCGCGCTAAACAATTTCGACTCGAAATTTTGCTTTTCCTGCGGACTCAGGCTGGTGACGGAAACTCCCAAGGTTTATTGCTTCGTGTGCGGCGCGGAAAACCTCGCCGACGCCGCGTTCTGCACCTCCTGCCGTTATCCTTTGGGCAACAAAAATCACGACGAGGTGGCAAAGGGGTGGAAATGCGAGTGCGGAGAGTTCAACGAAAGAGACGACAAATTCTGTACCGGCTGCGGCAGACCTAAGCCGACTGACGGCGATGTGAGGATTTAATATGAACAATTCCAACAATTTCAACGTATGCGAAAAGTGCGGCACCGCCAACCCGCTTATAGCAAAATACTGTTATCAGTGCGGCGCGCACCTGAAAACGCCCGAGGACCCCATTGTCTGCAACAACTGCAACACGGTCAACAGCGGCTCTGCAAGGTACTGCAAGCATTGCGGCAACAAGCTGTTTCGCGGCTCCACCGTCAAAATTTGCCCAAGGTGCAATCACACGGTAAACGGCGACGCTTACATCTGCGAAAGGTGCGGTTTCGAGTTTGTAGCCATGCGTCCCGTGGTGCAGAACATACCGCAGCTTCCGCAAAACGCGGGCGGTTCCGCCGAAAACCGCAAGCCCAACAAAAAAGAACTGAGAAAACAGCAGGCGGCGCAGCAGCAGACCTATTACGCTCCTCCCGCTCAGCCCGTTTACGCACAGCCGCAGCAGACGGTATATCTGCCCGCGGCGGCAGCCTCGACAGTCGGCTCGGAAAAGAAGTCCGAAGCAAGAGTGAGGACTTGGGGTGCAATCATCATGATTTTGTCGCTCGCATTTCTGTACGCTTTCGTCGGGTATCCCGCAATCATGCCCCAAAATCTGCTTGGCGGCGAAATGCTCGGATATTATTCCGTGGAAGGAGGAAATTTCAGTACGGCGGGACAGCTGTTGTGGAGCTTTGCGGACAATTTCAATTCTCTCAAAAGCTTTTCCGTCGGAGAGTGGACGCTCGGCATACTTGCGGCGCTGTTTGCGATTTCGGGCGTTGCAATGTTTTTGTTCGGTCTAATCAAACTCTGCACGGGCAAAGGCTCCAAAAAAGCGAGCAAATGGTGTCTTTTCGTTTTCGTGCTGGGCGTTGTCGTCGTGGGGCTGATTGCGTTAATCGGCAAAATCGACATGGGACTTTTCAACACGGTTGAAAAAGGCCTGTTCGGCGAAAACAGCGATTTCGACGGCGGCTGGACGCTCTGGTTTGCTCCCGCATTCTTCTTTTTGATTTATTTGTTCAGCTTCGGCGCCCGCAGAAAAAGGCAGTAAGAATCTGAAAAAACATAAAGGAAAAAGCATTCAAAGACCGAATTTTTCGGTCTTTGATTTTGATTTTAAACGCTTCAAAGAGGTTCGTATGGAAAAAATTACATCCCGCTTTTTAAGAAAAAAATTTCTTGAATTTTTTGAAAACAGAGGACACGCCGTTATAAAAAGCGCAAGCCTGATTCCGGAGAACGACCCTTCGGTGCTTTTTACCACGGCCGGTATGCACCCGCTCATTCCTTATCTTTTGGGGCAGAGCCATCCTTCGGGTACGCGGCTTGCCGACGTTCAGAAGTGCGTAAGGACGGGCGACATAGACGAGGTGGGAGACGCTTCGCACTGCACTTTTTTCGAGATGCTGGGAAACTGGTCTCTCGGAGACTATTTCAAGGAGCAGTCAATCAAGTGGAGCTTTGAGTTTTTAACGTCGGACGAGTATCTCGGGCTTGACGCAAACAGGCTTGCAGTTTCCGTTTTCGAGGGAGACGCCGACGCGCCGCGCGACGAGGAGTCGGCAAAGATATGGCGCGAATGCGGTTTGAAGGACGGGCAGATTTTTTTCCTGCCGAAGAAAAACAATTGGTGGATTGCGGGTACTACGGGACCTTGCGGCCCCGATACTGAAATTTTCTGGGATACGGGCAAGGAAAAATGCTGCGCCGACTGTTCTCCCGCCTGCGACTGCGGAAAATATCTTGAAATATGGAACAATGTTTTCATGCAGTACAACAAGAGGGCGGACGGCGTATACGAACCGCTGGGCAGAAAAAACGTCGATACGGGCATGGGACTCGAACGCACGGTTTGCGTCCTTAACGGCTTTGACAGCGTGTATGAAACGGATGTCTTCGCGCCCGCAATCGCAGAAATCAGACGTCTTTCGGGCAAAGAAAGCGACGGCAGCCCCGACGTCTTGCGTGCGGTGAGAATAATTGCCGACCATGTGCGGACTGCGGTGTTTCTTTTGGGCGACGAAATAGGCGTCGTGCCGAGCAACATGGACCAAGGCTACGTGCTGCGCAGACTTATCCGGCGGGCGGTAAGATTCGCCAACGCTCTCGGTATGCAAAAGGGAGACATAATCAGGATAGCGGAGGTTTACGTCGGGTTGTACGGCGACGTATATCCGGAAATAAAGCGCAACTCCTCAAAAATAACGGAGGAGCTTGCCAAGGAGGAGGAAAAGTTTCTCAAAACGCTGATTGGAGGAGAGAGGGAGTTCAACCGTCTTGTCGAAAAGCTGTCGGGAGATGTCATAGACGGCGCGTCCGCGTTCAGGCTTTACGATACTTACGGCTTTCCTATCGAAATAACCGAAGAGCTGGCTGCGGAACGCGGGCTTAAGGTGGACACGGAGGGCTTTAAAGCGAAGTTCGCCGAGCATCAGCAGAAGTCGCACGACGCAAGCGGTCAAAGATTCAAGGGCGGGCTTGCGGACAGCGGAGAAGCCACCACGCGGCTGCACACGGCGACACATCTTTTGCAGGCGGCGTTGAGGCAGGTGCTTGGAGACGAGGTGGCGCAAAAGGGCAGCAACATAACGCCCGAAAGGCTGCGGTTCGATTTTTCCTTCGGCAGACCTATGACTCCCGAAGAAATTAAAAGGACGGAAGAGCTTGTAAACGAGGCGATAAACAGAAAACTTCCCGTGACGTGTGAGGAAATGAGCGTCGAAGCGGCGCGGCAGAAGGGCGCAATCGGGCTTTTCGGCGACAGATACGGAGAGGTTGTCAAGGTTTACTCCATGGGCGATTTTTCCATGGAAATCTGCGGAGGTCCTCATGCCTCCAACACGGGAGAACTGGGACGCTTCACGATTACAAAGGAGCAGTCCAGCAGCAGCGGCGTGAGAAGAATCAAAGCGGAGCTTAAAAACGACTGAGGAGAGATATGGACAAAAACAAGGTTAAAATCACCATGGAGGACGGCGGAGAGATAGTCGTCGTTCTCGACGAAAAAAACGCGCCCCTTTCGGTGGAGAATTTCAGAGCGCTGGTGGAGAGAAGGTTTTACGACGGCTTGATTTTTCACCGCGTAATAGACGGCTTTATGATTCAGGGGGGAGACCCCACGGGAACAGGCTGCGGCGGCTCCGAAAAAAATATAAAGGGAGAGTTTTACGCCAACGGCGTAAAAAACAATCTCTCGCACAGACGCGGAGTCATCTCCATGGCGCGCGCAAACGATTTCGATTCGGCGTCAAGTCAATTTTTCATCTGCCACAAGGACGCGACCTTTCTTGACGGGCAATACGCCGCCTTCGGCATTGCGGAAAGCGGGCTTGATGTCGTGGACAGGATTGCCGCCGTGCCTACGGACGCAAACGACCGTCCGAAAAAGGAACAGAAAATAAAATCCGTCCGTTTTGCGGATTAAAGCAGGAAAGCAGGTCGCAGACGACTTGCTTTTGTTTTTGAGGAGATTTTATGGAAATTATCGATATTTCTCAGGAGCTTTTGAGCGGGAGCGTGTTCGAGGGGGACACGGCGCCCCGATTGACGGCGATTAAAACAGTGGAAAGGGACGGCTTTGCGGTCAGCGATTTGACTGTGTGTTTGCACAACGGCACCCACGTTGACGCGCCCTCGCACACGTTTTCGGGCGGAAAGGACGTTTGCGCCGCCGAGCTTTCGGTTTTTTTGGGAGAGTGCGTCGTGTGTACCGCCGAAAACGCCGAGAAAAATTTTTGCCGTCGTATGCTGTTCAAGGGCGCGCCGCCCGACGTCGCGCTGGCGCAAAAACTTGCGGATATGGGTATAAAGCTTGCAGGCACGCAGCAGCAGTCCTTTGACGGAAAGGATACTCTTGCGGTTCACGGAATTTTTGCGCGGGCGGGGGTGTATCTGCTGGAAAACCTCGTGCTTAAAAATGTCGACGAGGGTAAATATTTTCTTTGCGCCCTGCCTCTCAAAGCGGAGGGCGCGGAAGCGTCGCCCGTGCGCGCCGTGCTAGTGAAAATATAGGCGTCGTTGCGTTTTATGAACTATATTCATGTTGACGGAAATTTGTATTAAACCGTTGACATACAATGGCTTAACTGTTATTCTTTTTGTGGTTTAAAAACTTGGAGAAAAGAGAAATGCAGCAAAACGACGGCGCAACGCCGGCACCGCCCGAGAGGGCGGAAGATATTCCTCCCGAAACGGGAAAAAAGAACGATTCTTACGACGTAGCCGCCGCGGATGCGGCTGTCGCAGCAGGCGCCGTGGCGCAAGTCTTTGAAAACGAGCCGCCGCGCGGCGTAAAAGACGCTTGCGGCGGAAAAAAACTGAAAAAGGTCGTCGGCGCGGAAGGCTTTGTCTGCCTTGTCCTTGTGGCGGGCTTTTTTGTCGCTTTCGGCTGCGTTATGGGCTTTTCCAACGCAATCAACACCATGTTCAACACGGCGTTCATGCTTTTGAAGGACACGGTGTTTTATCTTTTGGCTTTGGCAGTGCTTATGGGCGCCATATCTGCCGTGCTCAGCGAGTTCGGAGTGGTGTCTTTGCTCAACAAAGCGTTTGCGCCCCTCATGGGACCGTTGTACGGTATGCCGGGCGCAACCTCGATTTCACTGTTTACGTCCTTTCTGTCCGACAATCCCGCCGTGCTCACTCTCGCAAACGACAGAAATTACATCAGATATTTCAAAAAATATCAGCTTGGCGCGCTCACCAACATCGGCACTGCATTCGGAATGGGACTGATAGTCGTCGTTTCAATGCTCAGCTTAAACGGCGAGCATTTCGGGATTGCCGTTGTTGTGGGACTGTTGTCCGTGTTTTTGACGAGCATACTTGTGACAAGACTTATGCTTTTGAAAACCAAAAAAGTGTTCGGCAAGGACGAGCCTGCTTTGAAGGATGCGGGAAGCGCGGAGTACGATGTGCTGAAAATGCGCGAGGTGCGCGAAGGCGGCGTTTTTCAGCGGCTGATTTCAAGCCTGCTGGACGGCGGCGCTGGCGGAGTCAAGGTGGGAGTTTCCATTATTCCGGGAGTGCTTATTATCGCTACGCTGGTGCTCATGCTCACCAACGGCAAGCCCGAAGGCGGCTATACGGGCGGCGTCGGCGAGGGAGTGGGGCTTATTCCCATGATAGGCAGCTTTTTAAGCCCCGTCTTAAAGCCGCTGTTCGGGTTCGGTTCTCCGGAAATAATTGCCGTCCCCTTGACTGCTCTCGGCAGCGCGGGCGCGGCAATAGGTCTTGTCCCCGAAATGATGTCGAGAGGGATTATTACCGCAAGCAACGTCGCCGTGCTGACGGCTATGTGTATGTTTTGGAGCGGTTACCTGTCAACCCACGTGTCCATGATGGACGCGCTCAATTTCAGAAGCCTTACCGGTTGGTCAATCATGCTGCACACCGTCGGCGGCTTGGTCGCGGGGCTGTTGGCAAACGGACTGTTCGCTCTGGTCAGTCTGCTGCTTTGAATATTTAAATCAAAAGCGTCCCTTTCGGGACGCTTTTTTATTTGCACAGCTTAGGCTCCGGCTTGATTCGTTTCAGCTTTGCGTAACGCGGCGTCCCGTTTTCAAAGGGCGGCGCGGATTCTCCCTGAATAAGCGGCAGCACATAGCCGAGATATTTTTCGGATATAAAGTTGTTTGTCGGGGAAATAAACTCCATGGGCAGAGTCTTTTCCTCGTTTGCCACCTCGCAAAGCGGAACGCGGGACGTTTCGCACAAATAATTTCCGTTTTTGTCCGCCGCACGCTTAAAACATATCATGACCTCCGACTCTCCGTCAACTGCCGCCCGCACCGCTTCCGTGCCTGCAAGACAGGCTTCCTCCACGTCGGTTTTGCTGGCTATGTGGCTTGCGCAGCGCTGCAAGAGACTGAATTCTATGGCTCTTACCTTGGCTTTGGTGTGCACCTTTACGTAGGAAGCCAAAAATGCGCCCACGCCGCCCAACTGTTTGTGGTTGAAGCTGTCCTGCTCCGTCGCAAGCCCGCTCGCGTATTCGCTTATATATTTGCCGTCCTTGTCCTTTATGCCTTCCGAAACGGCGACAAAGCAATCGCCCTTGCGGTTGTAGACCGCGCTCACGTCGTCCATAAACGCGGAGATGTCAAAGGGGATTTCCGGCACGTAAATCAAATCGGGACCGTGACCGTTGAAAGCGGCGATTGCGCTTGCCGCAGTCAGCCAACCCGCGTTGCGTCCCATGATTTCCACAACGGTGATTGCGCCGTTGAAATATACGCTCGAATCCAAGGAAAGCTCCATGCAGCTTGCGGCGATATATTTTGCCGCTGAGCCGAAGCCGGGACAGTGGTCGGTGAGGGCAAGGTCGTTGTCAATGGTTTTGGGCACGCCGACTACGTTGCATTTGTAGCCGTGGGCTTTGAGGTACGCGCCGATTTTGCACACCGTGTCCATGGAGTCGTTTCCGCCGTTGTAGAGAAAATATCTCACGTTGTACTTGCGGAAAATTTCCAACACCCGTTTATAATCCGTTTCGTCCTCTTCAAAAGGCTTTAACTTGTAGCGTACCGAGCCCAAGGCGGAAGAGGGCATTGTTTTGAGCAGTTCAAGCTCCTCGCGGCTCTCGGAGTTTATGTCGAACAGGTCGTCGTCGAGTATGCCCTTTATGCCGTAGTGCGCGCCGAGTACGCGCGTAATGCAATCGTGATTGAACGCTTCGCTGAAAACGCCGTAGGCGCTGGCGTTTATTACCGAAGTGGGGCCGCCGGACTGACCGAAAAGCAACGAGCCTTTGAGTTTTTCCATCTGTGAAGAAACCTCCGCATATAGTCTATTGAAATTATAGCAAAAACAGAATAAAAGTTCAATCGTTGCGGGAGAAATAAAAAAATTCCTTCAAGCAAACCCCGCCTGCCGACTGCACCGCACTGCACGAAAAACGACAAAATACGACATAATAATTGCCTTGCAGGAAAATGTGTGATAAAATGAAGCCAAGGAGGATTTTTTATGCAGGTAATCGCAAAAAGGCGTATAGGCGGAGCGATTGTGTGGTTGGTTTTCGGAGTTTTGTCGGCTGTGTTCGGCGCGGTGACGCTTGCTACGGGGCTTGGCACGATGAGCGACTTGGCAAAAAAAATTGTCGGCGCTTTGTTTGTCGTTTCGGGCGGCGTTTTGACAATTGTGATGCTTGCAAGGTTGCTCGGCAGACCTGTTGAAATTCTTCTTTGCGACGAATTTATGCTCGCGGTAAACAAAAAGTCTAAATTTACCTTGTCGGCAAAGCCCGCCGCCGCAGACGACAAGTATCTGTATTTTCGCAAAAGCGATGTGGACAGCGTGTTTTACTGCAAAGCTCAGCGTTTTAAAAGCGATGTAGGTTATGAAGATAAAAACTATTGGTTGTTGCCTTGGATATTAATTTTCGGTTTTTTTCTCGTCTGTTTGTTTCTTTTAATCCGTTATCCCGGGCAGTATTATCCCGCCAAAATCATCTTGAAATTTTCGGACAAGCAGATGCTTGCTCTGTACAATGTGCGAAAGCCCGAAGAGGTTTCACGGTTGCTCAAAGGCTTCGTCAAGGACAGGGAGCCTGTGCCCGTATTCGGGTTTTCGGAGGACGGCGAAGCTCAAAGCCGCGATAACGCCGCAGACGTTCAATCAAAGGACTGAAAGGGAGGTAAGAAAGAGCAAAAAGGGGGAGTGGAAAAAAGGTTTTCACAATATTTTTGGAAAAAAGTGAAATAAAAACTCGGACAGGGCGCTTGACAAGGCAAAAAGCAGATATAAAATAAGGGAAAAGAACGGACTCAAAAGGGTGGCTTTAATAGGGATTTTTGTGGAAGCGTAGTCGAAAGGCTACGCTTCCATAATTTTTGTCCTTAATGATTTCTACGGCTTGCGTTCGGTGTTCGTCAATCTTTTGCTTTTCGTGGACGATAACCTTATAGATAAACTCTCGCACGATTTCGGAAGTAAGTTCGGGAACGCCGGTGTACTTGTTCACAAGCGACATGAATCTGTCAATATTGTCTAACTTGTCTTTTGCTTCGGATAGTTCTGTCCGAAGCATTTTTATTTTCTCGGATAAATCGCTTTGTTCTTGCTCGTAAGTTGCCGTTAGTTTCTTGAATCGTTCGTCCGTAAGGTTGCCGCAAACTTTTTCTTCAAACAATCCTTGTATTAGTTTGTCGAGCGTAAGAATACGCCGTTCGCTTTCTTCCAATTCCCGCCGTTGAAAAGATAGCAGTTGCTTGTTCTTAATTTCGGCATTGTGCCGTAATTGTTCCAAAAGTTCTTGCTTGTGGTCTTTGGTATAAGACAAAACTTTGCGAATATCCGTAAGTACAATTTGTTCTATTGCTTCAACCGTGATTTGATGAGATGTGCATAAGTTCTTGGACTTCTTGCGATAGGTGGAACAGTTAAAGTATTCTTTCTGTTGCATAGTGGTACAACGACAGAGATACATTTTCTTTCCGCAATCGGCGCAATATACAAGTCCCGAAAATACGCTCATTTCTCCCATTTCGCTCGGTTTCCGTTTGTTTTGTCTTATCCGTTGAACAGTATCGTAAGTATCTTGGTCTATAATGGCTTCCTGCGTGTCTTTGAACATAACCCAATCTTCGGGCGGTAATTCAATCTTTTTCTTTGACTTATAAGATTTCTTCTTTGTCCGAAAGTTCACGGTGTGTCCAAGATAGGACGGGTTTTCCAAAATGCTTTTTACAGTTTGAGTGTCCCATATATACGACAATTCATTTTCTTTTACCCCGTACTTAATTCCGACTTTCTTTGCGTGGAGAACTGGAGTGTCTATTCCGCGTTCCGTAAGTATTCTTGCAATCTGCGTCGGACCATAGCCTTGTATGCAAAGTCTGTAAATTTCTCTTACCGTTTCGGCGGCTTCTTCGTCCACAAGCCATTTTTGTTTATCTTCCTTGTCCTTAACATACCCGAACGGCGGTACGGTGCATAAGTGTTTTCCAGAATTTCCTTTTGCTTTGAATACGGCTCGGATTTTCTTGCTTGTGTCTTTTGCATACCACTCGTTGATGATGTTCCGAAAGGGAGTAAAATCGTTGTCTTGTTGACTTTCGCTGTCCACGCCGTCGTTGATAGCGATAAACCGTACGCCTGCATCGGGGAAAGTGATTTCGGTATAGACGCCGACTTTCAGATAATCTCGTCCTAATCGGCTCATATCTTTTACGATAATCGTTCCGATTTTACCGTCGTTCACGTCGTCTATGAGCCTTTGGAAATCGGGACGGTTAAAGTTCGTTCCCGAATATCCGTCGTCCACATAGAAGGAAGCGTTGCAAAAGCCTTTGTCTTGGGCGTACTTGGATAAGATAGCCTTTTGATTCTTTATACTGTTGCTGTCGCCCTCCAAATCGTCGTCGCGGGAAAGGCGGCAGTAGAGAGCAGTGATGAGTTGCGTGTCCGATGATTGTAATCTCATAGTGATTCTCCTTTTGAGCTACAACCCGCAGACGAGTCTGTTATTTGAGAATTGCTATTTCGCAATAATCTCCGTGTGATATCGAGAGGCGTTTTCGTTGCGCCGGTTCTTTCTTTGGCAATGACCGTAAAGACGGTGTTGCCGATAGTAATAGTTTCAGTTCTTTGTTGTTCCAATTTCAAACACAATATGCGCTACGGCATATAATGTTCTATTTGCCGAACGGATACTATGTACTCTTTCCATATAACTACAATGTTCTCTCATTATTTATAGCGTGTTTCCTCCTTATAGAATTCTATTTTTGAGTTCATTTCTTTTTATTCTATTTTTGAGTTCATTTCTTTTTAAATTGTTCCAACTCTCTCTCGAAGAAGTCGTCATAACCGTCTTTGAGCTTGGCAAAGTCCGTGTCGTGCCGAGCAAGCAATTCTTCATAGCCCGCTTGTATCAGCTCGACTTTGGTATAACCGTACTCTTTCAAAAATGCGTTGATCTTCTCGAATAGCTCACGCGGAATCATCGTCTGAAAATTTCCGCTCGTCGCTTTTCGTTTTTCTTTGTTCTTTTCCTCATACTTGCGGTTTGCAAGCCGCTGGGGAGTATCTTCTTTTCTCGTTACCATATCAGCCTCCGTAAAAATACATTATAGTATATATACTATATCATACTTTTTACTGTTAGACAATAGGTTACACCCAAATTCCTTTGGGATTCTTGAAAATATCGTATTCATCATCTTTATATCTCTTAAACCGCTCTGCCTGTTCGGGAGTAGTGTATTTAAGTAAAGACGTACTTTCGCCACGTTCCGCGCCGTACCTTTTTGAAATTGCTTTGTAGAAGCACTCTTGCAAAACGGAGTAGGACATTTCTTCGCCGCGTTGCTTCCAAAACTCGGAATGGCATAATAATGGTTTGGTTATAAATCTCCGTGTTCTGTAAACAGGGTTGCCTTCCGAATCGCGCAGTTGTAGTTTGTTGCCGTTTTCGCTTATATCGTTACTCATTGCTTTTACTTTCCACTTATCCGTTATGGGTAAGTAGTATAAGAAAAGATTTCGCCTGTTCGACTCGGTAACGGTTAGAGCGCAAATAATGTTCTTATCCGATTTAAGAAAGCCTATGTAGTCTACTGCAAAGTCATAGCAATGACGGAAGTAAAATTCGATTTCCTGTTCATCGGGAAATTCCTGCCAAAACTCGCGATTGCCGCCGAATTGCAGACATTCCAAAACTCTATTCTTTCCGCGTGGATGAAACTGTGCGTTCAGCAATTTTATCGTTCGGGCAATTTCGGTTTGAAATATATCCGATTTTGGTTTTAGCCATTTAACCGAATATTCCGCTTGAGCCTCTTCCAGATACTCATCCTGTGCGGGTAAGTCCTGTTGTCTGAACATAAGAACGGATACGGTTGCGTGTTTATCTCTCGGATATAGCCAAGAGTAAACGTGTTTACTGTAATAGCCTATGTTTTCCACCTCCTTTTATAGATTTTAGAGTAAAACAAAATCGGCTCCCTGTGCGAAAGCCGACCTTAAATGGAATTGTTCATTCCATATTAAGTTTTCGTTTTAGTGGTAATCTTCCTTGTGTAAGAAAATTTCCTTCTCTACTTATAAGCCACGAGAACGCCGAAAATATTACATCACAAGTAAAATTTCTTGAAAAATTTTTATTCGTGTAGTTTCTTGCCCGTATAATATCTATAAAATTCTTTTAAGCGTTTGTTACGCTTTTCCGCGAGATAAGGGTATAACCTTTGTTTCAAACATTCTTCTACAGAAAGATTTAGTCTTTTTGCAATCTTCTCAACGGCGGTATAAACGCCGTCTATCGCTTTATGACTGTCTTGCAATCTGTTGGCTTCTTTGCGTTTTACTTCCATACAGAGCCGAACGTAAACGCTTTGTATGATAGGTGCTTGTTCACCGTAGTAATTTTTGAAATGTTCCTGTTCTTCCTGCGTAGCGGTTGAAAGATATTTTTCAATGTCTTGCTTGATATTATCTTCGTCGAATAGATAATAGCGTAGTATGTACCGGCAGAGTTCGCCTATACTGTAAAACCAATTTATAAACGGAAGCAAGTCGGCGAATAGCCCTCTAATGACGAACTCAATTTCCACGTCGAGCAAGTCCGGCAGTTCGTAGTCGCGCATAAAGATTTTCCATAATGCCCAAACGATGTCGTCCGGCGTATTGCCTTTGCTTGTATTATAGGCATCTAACTTCTTTCTTGCCCGATTGAACGTAGCCGACACCACGCCTTGCGTAATGCCGAGATATTCGGCTATGTCCTTTTGCGTAAGTCCGTCGTCCACAGAAAGACAATATACTTTCCGTTCTTGCCGCGTTAACGTACCTAATGCACGAACTCGATCCAATCGTTCTATGGAAATAGTATCGAACGGAATTTCTTTATTGATCCATTTCTGTTGCTCACGTGGAGAAAGCATTTCTTCGTCTATGGGGAACGGCTCGTTATGACGGTAAACCTTATGCCAATTATTGTACTCGAATCTGCCCAACTCGCGCAGAGCTTCCCACTCGCTTTCCGTAACTTCAATGACAATATATTTCTTATCCCCGACACGATAATTTGCTTTGTCTTTGCTATTACAGGGATAGTAATACAGAAACTTGCCTTCGGTTTCGGAAGGCGTTTTCTTTTTATTCAGGTGGTACGCTAACTTATCTATATAGACATTATATCACAATATTGTTGACAGATATAGTCATAATTACGAAAATTCTTCGATAATTTTTACGGTTGAAAAATACTTAATATTGTTCACCAAAATTGCGGCAATTTCCGATGCCTAAGCAGGTTAAGGAAATAGCCAAAATTCGGGATTTTGACTATTTTGATTCCGCTCGCTTTGCTCGCTCTCAACAAGCGGGAAACCCGCTTTTGAGTATATAAAGTTTTTTATCCATTCTCTAAATATTGGATTTTTTCTTGATATATTTCTTGAAGTATGATATAATATTTGTAAGAATCGAAAAGGGAGTTTTATTATGGCTGCAAGTTATAAAAAGCTATGGAAGCTACTTATTGATAAGGATATGAAAAAAGAAGATTTACGTAAAGCGACTGGAATCACAACTACTGCTATGGCAAAGCTCGGTCGAAATGAAACAGTCCATATGGACATACTTCTTAAAATATGTAGAGTATTAGATTGTAATATTGAAGATATTGTTGATATTACAAGAGAGTAGGTTAAAAATTGCTTATTTAACCGCACAGGACAACAGTAACTAATAATTGACGCAAGGAGAAAAGTATGGGCAAACTTACCATATCGCAATTAGAAAACCATTTATTAAAAGCTGCTGACATTTTAAGGAATAAGATGGACGCAAGCCAGTATAAAGAATATATTTTTGGAATGCTATTTTTAAAGCGTTTATCGGACATATTTGAACAGGAACAAGCAAAACTTAAAAAGAGTCTGCAAACTAAAGGATATACAGACGATGAGATTGCTATTGAACTGGAAGATCCGCAGAGTTACGGCAATACGTTCTTTGTTCCTAAAAAAGCACGGTGGACGCTTGCAGAACAGGATTATATTCAGCCCGAAAAAGAAGGAGAAGACGTTTTTAAAGGCATTCTGCATTTAAAGAACAATATTGCTCCGAAACTTAACGCCGCATTAAAATCAATCGCAGATTCAAACACTTCTTTGAAAAATGTTTTTGATTCGATTGACTTTACCAAAAAAGTTAACAACAAGCAAATAGTATCGAATGACAATTTGCAAGATTTTATCGTTCACTTTAACAAGTATAAACTAACGAACGAAAACTTTGTATTCCCGGATCTCTTAGGCGCAGCTTATGAATATATGATTAAAAACTTTGCCGATAGTGCAGGTAAAAAAGGCGGCGAATTCTACACTCCTGCTCCTGTCGTTCAATTAATGGTTCGCATTATAAAACCGCAAGCAGGCATGACTGTTTATGACCCTACCTGTGGAAGCGGTGGCATGCTTATACAAAGTAAGCACTATGTAGAGGAGTTGGGACAGGACGCACGTCGTCTTGTAATTTACGGTCAGGACAACGAGCCGAGCGTTTGGTCTATTTGTAAGATGAATATGATTATGCACGGAATACCCAATGCGAAAATAGCTTTTGAAGATACGCTCGTAAATCCTGCGTTTGAAAACAGCTGTGGGTTGAAAGGTTTGATAGAGTTATAGCAAATCCACCGTTTTCGCAAAACTATAAGCGCAACGACAAAATGCGGCATCAGGAAAGGTTCCTTTATGGTTGGGCGCCCGAAACCGGAAAGAAAGCGGACCTTATGTTTGTACAACATATGATAGCAAGTCTTAAAGACAACGGAATGATGATAACCGTTATGCCTCACGGCGTACTGTTTAGAGGTGGTAAAGAAGGCGACATTCGGAAAGCGATTTTAAACGATCCCAACGACATAGTACAAGCTATAATCAGCCTACCGCCTGACCTATTTTACGGCACGGGTATTCCTGCGTGCCTTATTGTAATCAATAAAAACAAGCGTGAAACCAATCCCGAGCTTGCAGGAAAGATATTGATAATAAATGCGGATGCGGAATATGGCGAAGGCAAAAATCAAAATTACTTACGACCCGAGGATATTGAAAAAATCATTTATGTGTTCGAACACAGCAAAGAAGAACCTAAATATTCACGAATAGTTCCTATATTTGAAATATTAGATAAAGAAAAGAATGATGGAAATTTAAATATTCGTCGCTATGTGGACAACTCTCCCGATCAAGAACCTCAAAATGTTAGGGCTCATATTTCGGGTGGTGTTCCTAAAGATGAAGTTGAAAAACTCAACGGGGCTATAAAAAAGTATAATATTGACCCTGAAAATCTGTTTGATGAATATACCGAGGAGTTTTTCAAATTTAAGTCCAAGTGTGATACAAAAGTAAAAATTAAACAATGCATTCTTTCTAACGATGGTGTTACTGCTGCAAACAATGCCATGCGTCAGGCGACAGTATCGTTTTGGGCAGAAGCCGGTGCAGCTGTTTCATCTGTTCAAAATAGTTTACAGATACAGGAATTCAAGCGTAATTACACCAAACTAATTGAAGAAAAAATTGTTCCCGTCGGGATCCTTGATAAATATCAAGCCGTAGGAGTTTTTGCTAATTGGTGGAATCATAACTATACCGTGCGTGAAACGATAGAAATAGAAACCAGTGGCGACAGCGAAACAAAAGTAACAGTAAAAGAAGTTATCGCTATTAAAAACGTATTTAAAACTATAAACGCAGAAGGCTTTGTCCCCGCACTTGTAAGCGACGAGAAAATCGCCAAGGAGCATTTTTCAAAAGAACTTGCCGAGTTGGAGGAATTAAACACACAGATTTCTTCTGCACAGGCAGACTTGCAGGAGTATATTTCTTCGCTTGATATAGAAATAGAATCTGATGGTGACGAAGAAGAAAAAGAAATAACTACCAAAGAAGCAAAGAAATATTATAAAGCACTAAAATCCTCAGCAACGACCGACGCAGACAGAAAGGCATACGACTCTGTTTTAAAACAAATAGCACAATACGAAAAAGATATAAGAAATCTTAATAAAAAATATAAAGAACAGGACAACGCCTTAAAAGAAAAACTTAATGCTATACGCGATAGCTTGACTTCTACGCAGTGCGAAAGCATGATAATGGACTTGTTGAAAGAAGCGCTGTTTATTGAACTTGAAAAATACCTAAAAGCCGAGGTCGATAAAACGATTAAATCGATACAACATCTTTACGATAAATACTTTGTTTCAGCTAATCAACTTCTTTCCGATCGTTTGGATGCGGAAAGCAAACTTAACGATTTCTTAAAAAGGCTGGGCTATATCAATGAGTGAGTGGGTAAAAAAACAATTATCACAACTTGCACTATTGAGCAAAGGGCAGCAGATGGCAAAAATCCATTTAGAGAAAGAAGGCGATTACTACGTCTTAAATGGAGGACAAAATCCGTCTGGCTATCTAAACAAATGGAACACAGAGGCGGATACAATTTCAATTAGTGAGGGTGGCAATTCTTGTGGATATGTTGCATATAATTCCACTCGATTTTGGAGTGGTGGACACAATTACGCTTTAAAAAATTTATCGAAAGAAATATGCCTTTTGTATTTATACGAATACTTAAAATTTAAAGAGCCGGATATTATGCGTTTACGCGTAGGATCGGGGTTGCCTAACATTCAAAAAAAAGAGCTTTCAAAAGTACAAATACAATTCTCTACCAATAAGCAAGAGCAAGAAAAAATTGCGGAAATTTTAACAACTATTGATATTGCCATAGATAAAACGACAGCGATAATTGAGAAATATAAAGCCATAAAAGAAGGGCTTTTGCAAGATTTACTTACAAACGGTATTGACGAAAACGGCAATATCCGTTCTCCGAAAACACATAAATATAAGCTTTCTCCGTTGGGCATGATTCCGGTTGAGTGGGATGTTGATAAAATAGAGCACTTGTTTAAGTTAAGGGCACGCATAGGTTGGCAGGGGTTGAGATCAGACGAATTTATAGATGAAGGACCATATTTGGTAACAGGTACAGATTTTGATAACGGGCGTCTTGATTGGGATAATTGTTATCATGTATCCTTGGAAAGATATTTTCAAGATGTAGGCATTAAATTAAAAAATGATGACTTATTAATTACGAAAGATGGCACTATAGGGAAAACAGCCATGGTTAAAGATTGCCCGCACCAAGTCACGCTGAACAGTGGAGTTTTTGTTATCAGACCGATTAATCAGAAAACAACAACGGATTACTTGTATTATTTATTATCGGACAGAAGTTTTGCGCTCTTTATCCAAAATAATTTAACCGGATCAACAATTAAACATCTTAATCAAGCCGTGCTTTATAAAATGCAAATAAAGCGACCAGATCGAAATGAGCAGATTAGAATTACGCAAATACTTTTTGCTGTTGATGAAAAAATTGATTTGGAATACACGCATCAAAGAAAGTTGCTTCAGATCAAACAAGGGCTGATGCAAGATTTATTGACACATAAAGTGGCGGTCGATGCGCTTTTATAAGGAGTTGTTATGCCGGAAAGATACGATAATATGAGCGAACGTTTATATACGGAAAAACCGTTATTGGAGCAATTAAGTAGTTTTGGTTGGAGTATTATTGACCTTGATGTTACAACAAGAAACTCTCCCGAACTTAGCAACAGAGAAAGCCTTGCGGACGTTATCATGCGCGAGGAGTTTCATAATGCTATATCGAGGCTTAACCCGTGGCTTAAGGAAGAACAAGTAGAGCCGCTCATAGACGAGTTCTTAAACTATGGCATTCAAGCCGATGCACTTGAGATAAATCGTAAAATCCAAAAGCATTTAGTTGACGGACTTACTGCAGACAATCTTTATACCGGTGCTGTCAATGAGTCTGTACGTTTATTTGATTATACAAACCTTGAAAAAGAAAGGTTTGATATAACTAAGAGCAAAAACTCATATATAGCCGTATGTCAATTAAAAGTAAAGATTCCGGGCGTAGAACAGCATATTATTCCGGATGTGGTTTTGTTTGTTAATGGTATTCCGCTTGTTGTAATCGAGTGTAAAGCACCTGACATAGTTGACCCTATGGGACAAGCAATTGAGCAGTTGATGCGTTATCAGGATCGTCGCGACGCACAGTTTGCCGAAGGTGTGCCCGAATTGTTTTATTTTAATCAGTTTGTCATAGCTACTTCTTTTCAGCAAGCAAAATATACAACTATTACAGGCGCTTACAATCATTTTATTGAATGGAAAGACTGTTATCCTTATGCGCTATTAGAAATAAAAGAAGACGGAACAACACCTTCCGGTCAAGAAGTGTTGGTAAAGGGAATGCTCTCGCCTAATCATCTACTTGACATAATGCAAAACTTTACCGTGTTTAAAGATGATGAAAAAGGAAGAACTGCAAAAATAGTTTGTCGCTATCAACAATTCCGTGGCGTCCACAAAATAATCAACCGTATGCGTTCAGGTGAAACACAAGCCGATAAGGGTGGCACGGTTTGGCATACGCAAGGAAGTGGGAAATCGCTTACGATGATGTTTGTTATTAAAAAAATGAACCATCTTGACGATTTCATCGATTATAAAATCGTGCTTATCCTTGATAGAAAAGATTTGCAAAAACAGCTATTAGACACAAGCAACTGCATTTCGCAAACCGTTACTGTCGGCAAAAGTATTGCTACTCTAAAACCGCTTATAAAAGACCCTGCAAGCAATATAGTTGTTGCGATGGTACATAAGTTTGGTGTCAAAAAAGCGAGCATGGAGATATTCCCTGTACTAAACACATCCAAGAAAATCTTAATAATGATCGACGAAGCACATAGAACACAATACTCGCATCTGGCGGCAAATATGTGGCAAAGTATGCCTAATTCTATTAAAGTTGCTTTTACGGGAACGCCAATAGATAGAACGACGGAAACTTTCGGTGGATACATAGACGCCTATACAATGAGACAGGCAATAGCCGATGAAGTGATAGTAGAGATCAAATACGAAGGCAGAGCAACCGAGAGCAATATAAAAGATATATCTGCGATGGACGATAAGTTTCTTGATGTTTTTGCCTTTGCGAATGAGTCTCAAAAGAAGCAGATTCTCGGTAAATATACATTAAGAGGTTATCTTGAAGCATGGGAAGTAATTGAAAAGAAAGCCAAAGATATGCTTGAGCATTATATATCAACAGTTTTTACCAACGGATTTAAGGCTCAGGTGGTTACTTGCTCTCAAGAAGCAGCGTATAGATACAAGGTTGTGCTTGATAGATTGTTGCAAGCAAAAATCGCTGAACTTGAGACATTAAATCCTAACAACCATGACCTTGAGGTTTTAAAAAGGATGCAAATAGCTTGCATTATTTCGGCACAAGGGAACGACAAGCCTTATTTAAAAGAATTTGGTAACGAACATACGCATGACAAGCAAATAGCAAGTTTTAAACTTGGTTATTATGCCGAGGATACAGATAAGAAAGGTAATAAAATCACGGGAGAAGTCGGAATAATAGTTGTTGCCGATATGCTTCTGACCGGTTTTGATGCACCAATCGAACAGGTTATGTATTTAGACGATATTATTCGTGATCATAATCTTTTGCAAGCAATTGCAAGAGTTAATCGTACGTCAAAAGGTAAAGAATGCGGTTATGTGGTTGATTATGTCGGCGTATTTAATCATTTAAAGAAAGCCCTTGCAAAATATAAAGACGAGGATATCAAGGAAACTACAGGGGCATTGCTGAGCGTTGGACAAGATTATGATAAACTGCGTATTACACATGATAATCTCACGCGTTTTGTTGTTGAAGAAATAGGTGCCTCCGGTCTGGCGGAAAAGACTTTTATATGTGACGAGCTCGCAGAGGATGATAAGTTATGGCAAAACTTCAACAAATTTTTCAATACTTTTGCCAAATATCTTGACCGAGTTTACCCTAAACCTTCAGCATTACCCTATGTTCCAGATTTTAAGGTGGCTAGTTTTATTAAACAGTGTGTAGCAAACAGGCGTAGAGACGGTAATTTCTCAGTAGCTGAATGTGGACGTAAAATACGCAGTATTATTGAGGAGTATTTAATTGTTAACGGCGTTAATCCTAAGATTAGACCCGTTTCAATAACTAATCCTATTTTTGATACAACACTAAAAGAAAAATCGCCTCGCGCACAAGCGGAAGAATTGAAATACGCTATTCAAGAATACATAAATATCAATACTCCGCTTGATCCGGAATACTTTGAGCGCTTAGGTGTGAAGTTGCAAAAGATACTCGAATTATATAAAGAGAATTGGGAAGCGCAAGTTCAGGCACTAAAAGAGTATAAGGACGAAATTATTCATGGTAGAAGCACGGAAAATACTTATGGTTTAGATCCTGTGAAAGAAATGCCGTTCTTTGCGTTAGTCCGTGCTAAATTATATGAAGGCAAGTCTTTTGAAGATTTAACTGCTGAAGAATTTGATACTTTAAGGAGCATGATTGACGAAATATTATCTACTATCCAGACGGAAACGCAAATTGTAAATTTTTGGGATGATCCGTATTTAATTCAAAATTTAAGATACGCCATTCGTAGAAAGTTACTTGATTCATATAAGTATTTACGTTCTGATAGAGCTAAAGCATCAGCAATAGCACAGGAACTTATCGAGCTTGCAAGCCGTCATTATGGAGAAAAACAATGACACAGCCTAAAGAGATTATAAGAAGTAAAAGAAAAACTATTGCGTTAGTAGTTAATAATCAAGCCGAATTGATTGTAAAAGCACCTTTTGAGGCAAGTGATGCCGTAATATATGAAACCATTTCTCGAAAACAAAGGTGGATAGACGAAAAGCAGCATATAGTAAAAACATTTTTCGAGAAATATCCGGACAGTGTTTTTGAGGTTGGAGAAAGCCACATGTATTTAGGCAACCTATACATGCTCGATTATGCTGATGTGGAATCCGTTGTAATAGATGGTAATAGATTGATTCTCCCTCTGAAGGAAAAAAACGAAGCGAAACATATCCTTATTGAATGGTATCACGCTCAAGCAACGGACGTCGTTTTTAAACGAGTACAATATTATGCGGATTTAATGGGTGCTACCTATTATTCCATCAATCTGTCTGATGCAAAAGCTCGTTGGGGTAGCTGTGGCGCAAAACAAACTATCAATATAAATTGGCGTGCCGTTATGTGCCCGTTGTTTGTTATAGATTATATTGCAATCCACGAGCTTAGTCATATTCAGTATAAAAATCATAGCCGTGAATTCTGGAAAAGAGTTGAAACAATTATGCCTGATTATAGAGAGGCTCAAGAGTGGCTAAATCAAAATAGTCGGTTGGTAAGTATTTATTGATAAAATGGGAATGAAAAAATGATCACTATCGAAATTTTCAAACAACTTATTGGCGCAAAACTATTTATTCAAATGCATTAAAAAATAGGGCTTATTGAGGTAATCTTATGACGAAGAAAAACAATCAAATATCTATACATAGTTCGGCGGCGGAATATCTTACTTACGTCGCGTCTGTCGGCGAAAGCTCGAAAGATATAGAAGTCCGCTACGAGGACGAAAATATATGGCTCACGCAAAAAGCAATGGGATTATTGTACAATGTGGAAACAAATACAATAAACTACCACGTGAAAAAGATTTTTGCGGATAGTGAATTGGACGAGAGTTCAACTATTCGAAAATTTCGAATAGTTCAAAATGAGGGCGAGCGGCAAATTGAGCGCGAAGTATCACATTACAACCTGCAAATGATTATAGCAGTCGGTTTCAAAGTCAACTCGGAGCGTGCCGTGCAATTTCGCAAATGGGTCAATCAAATTGCGTCCGAATACACCATTAAAGGTTGGGTTATGGACGACGAGCGGTTAAAGCGCGGCACATATTTAACCGACAAATACTTTGACGAACAACTTGAACGTGTTCGGGAAATTCGTGCAAGTGAACGCAAGTTCTATCAGAAAATAACTGATTTATACGCAACGGCAATCGACTACGACGTAACGAGCGCGCAGACGAAACGCTTTTATGCCACCGTGCAAAATAAAATGCACTACGCCGTTCATGGACACACGGCGGCAGAACTTATTGTAGAACGTGCGGACGCTAACCGCGAATATATGGGACTTACCACTTGGGCGGATGCGCCCAACGGAAAGATTAAGAAGTCAGACGTTACAGTTGCTAAAAATTATTTGACCGCACACGAACTCGGGCAACTCAATCGTATGGTTACTGCCTACATCGATTTCGCCGAAAATATGGCGGCAAGACATATTCCGCTAACTATGGAAGATTGGGAAACGCGTCTCAATTCTTTTATTCAAATGTTTGAATACGGACTGTTGCGTGATGCCGGGAAAGTATCCGCCGAAATAGCCAAACTTCACGCCGAAACGGAGTTTGAAAAGTACCGCGTTATCCAAGACAAACTTTTTATGTCCGATTATGACAAGTATATGCTTGAACTCGAAGAGCATATCAAGAAAGACAAAAAGGATTAGCTACATCTTATGGACTTTAACGCAAAAGAATTTATAACACAACTTGATTTGTTTTGGGGGCAATTATTTACGTATAATCACATCCTTATGAAGCGTTCCGAAAATGAAAAGCAATTTGGCTCGGAAACATTTACCGATGTAATAGATTTTTATTTAACATCGCAAGCGCAATGTTTTATAAAAGATTTTCTTTTGCAACATATCGGTAGTACGGGAATGCTTCTTACAGCACGTTGTTTTCTTGAAGGTTTAGCGTTAAAACGCATGTATGAAAACGGCAAAATAAGCGATTTACAAATTGAATTGTTACGCCACCAAGTGCATATTATCGAATACAATTATTATAAAGAGTTTGATGACATTGCTGACAAAATTTTACTAGTTGAAAAATTAGAAAAAGACAAAGATGATGCTATAAAATTTTTTCAAAAAAAGCTCTCAGACAAATACAGTGAAAAATTTATAAATAACATTACCAAAACAAACAAACCATTCCTATGCGATCCTCATACAAATTTTAGAAAATTAGTCGGAGAAAATTTAGGAGAAGAATACGCTAAGATTTATGGTTTATACAGTCAGGCAATTCATCCTTCGGTTAATGATTTCTATATGAATGAAGGTATATGGCAAACAATCCCAGAAATATTGCTTCTCATATTGGAAGAATACATGTCGCTACCGCAATCACAACTTACATTTAATTTTTATAGTGCATCAATATACGCATCGGATATCGCAAGAAAATATGAGGACTTAGTTCGTCAAGAATGTAAAATTCTAATAGATATAAGCACTGTGTTTAATAATTTTTTTGATAAAAACTATACATCGGATACGTTTATGAGCATAAATCTTTTAATAAGCGAGATGTGTACAGATAAATTACTTGGGTTATGCGAACAAGTGAAATCTAAATGGAAGATTGCGTTAGATATGTTCTCGTCGTTTTATAAATGCTATATAACCTACTTTCCACATGAAGAACATTTTAAATTGCTAGAAGAACACGAGCGAGTACAAATTAAGCGGAATTTAGGACAAGCATATTCCACCGAACGAGCCTATAGTTTCTATAAAACTCTCTATCCTAATGGAGTCAGTCAAGAAGCATTTGAAAAAAGTTTTCTCGCAATTAGTGGCTATACTGTCAACGAAAAAGGGAAAACAAAAAATATTACAAATATTGTTAAAGACTTTATTACTAAGTTTTCTAATCCAACGGCAAAAGTATCTTTTGATAGAAGTATGCTGTTAGACTATGTAGAAAGTCAAATGCTTTCTCACGCCAATGGATATATGTGGTATGCTAATCGTGGTGCTTGGGGAGATGTGAACAATATTATAATCGGTATGGATATGTGCTTGATGTTCATATTGGAATCTATTCTTGCTATGTTTAACGCTCATAAAACTATTGAAGAAACCGATTATTATAAACCAATAATAAATCTCGTTAGGAATAGCGTTAAAAGAATAAAAACAATATGTGATGAGAAAATAAAGATATTGGGTGTTCCGGGAATAGTTATTTAAGAGTTGGTCTGACTCTTTTTTTGTTTTCATTACAAAAAGAATGGCAGAACTTCGATAAAAGTCCTGCCATTCTTTGACTCGCCTTTGGGTGTACCCATTAAAATATAATTGTTTTGTAAATTCCCTATGGAATACACTCAAACGGGTTCGTTTTTTGTTTGCTGCAGCAGAAAAAA
>ULVT01064458.1_pt1 | contig 53779 bp, 37 predicted proteins | sample 1959701 | NCBI WGS metagenome assembly ULVT01 (sample SAMEA4835793, study PRJEB28245) | human gut metagenome | biome: gut microbiome; material: fecal sample | place: Denmark | collected 2008
AGGAAATAATGCGTGACACAGTTTATTTTACACTACCGAAAAAACACGGTATTTCGTATGTATTTTAATCTAATTCAAGTAAAAATAAAATTGCAAATAGACAATTTAATATGTTGATTAATAGGCGTATTATATCAAACAGAATTTTATTTAATTAAAAAAAGTCTACACCCTTGAAATTATCTTAGGATTTAAGTATCATTTTGTACGTAACCACTCTCTCAATTTGAGTATAATTCTACTTGTTTACCTATACCTTTGGATAGACGCATATATCTTTTTTTTAAAAAATTTTTTTCAGCTATTGAATATTTTACTTGTTTACCCTATATTTATAGTAAACAAATAACTACATAAAATATATTTCAATGGATGAAACACATAGAAAAAAGATTAGTTACGCCTTAAAAGGTAGGAAACATTCAGCATCACATAATAAGAAAGTATCATTTGCATTAATGGGCAAAAGAAAAAGTGATGCACACAAAAAAAGTATCTCTGAAGGCGTAAAGAGATACTATAAAAATAAAAGAAATAATCTAATTAAAAAATGAAAAACAATTATTGGTTACACATTGATAAATTAAAATTGTGCTATACTGCATCAGATAATGCAATAGAATATCTGAAAGATATAAATAAATATGATGGTGATGGATATAGATTATCTAGTATTCAAAGCGATTTAGAAGGCGTTACAACACTTGCAATAGATATTCTTTGGGATGATTCAACAAATGGTGGATTTAAGTATTGGCGATTTGGTTACTTAACAATAGGTGATACATTCAAAGACGCAAATTCAAATTATATATGGATGACGATAGAAAATAGAATGCTTTATGAGATGTTCTACAAATCAAATATCATAGGGAATAATTCACTTCAAATGTTTAGCGTATTTATTGCAGATGATTTGAATTTACAATTCAATAACTTTACAAGTCTACATATTGCAGTCGATACAGATGCAAAAGACTTTATCAAACGAATTAGAAAGCACATTAAAAAATTTGTTCCTATTGTAGCAAATAAAGCCTACGAAGATAAAGAGAAAATAATTCATAATCTCAAATATATTTCAGTTGGAAATCGTCTGAAAATTACAAATACAAGCGTATATGTAGATATAGAAAATGCCGAATTATGCTGTTATAATAAGACAGAAGAACTAAAAGAAAGTAACAAGAACTATATTAACTTTAATACAGAAAAGGATGTTACACGTTTAGAAGTGAGATTGAATAACAAAGCTATAAAGGAATACATTTCACAGCGAAATATATCATTAGATGATTTATATTACTTGATTTGTCAGTACGAAGATGAACAAACATTAATAGATATATTTCAGTATTACTCTAATCGTCTGATTCGTTTTAGAGATGATAATAAAAATATCTATTCATTATTAGAATTGCCACGTTAAAATGTAACTTTATAACCCCCTTAACAAAGGGGGGGCTTATTTCGATGATATATTATCTATTTCATTTTCACACAGAATTTTATAATAAGTTTTATATGCAAAAATTAAAAAGCGATATGAAAAAGTATTCGTGAAAAGAACATTCACACATAATAAGTGTTATCTTTGCATTGTATTCACATTAAAACGTATCACTATGGCAAGAAAAAAAGCATCGAATTATTACGCAGATTTTTTGCGTGATTTACGAACATCAACAACATACACCACAAAACAACTTGATGATATGTTGGTACAAATAACTAACAGCATAGAAAATGCAAAGAAGCGTATCGAAGAAAAAGAAAAGGAAAGAGCCTTAAAAAGCCTTGATGATTTCTCCGACAATCAGAAAAAGGCAATTTATGAAGAATTACAAAAGAAATACGGAACGAAATAGAGGCTGATTAAGAAAAAATTCGGTTTCACATTACACATACATCCGATTGTGTTTTGTGAAATCGTTTTTTTTATATACCTTTGTAGCGTAATCTTAAAGAAAAAAGGTATGAGATACGTTGCATATTATAGAGTCAGCACACAGCGTCAAAATTTGGGTATTGACGCACAAACATTTGACGTACATAATTACGTTAGCCTCAACAGTGGAAAATTGATTGCAGAATACACAGAGAAGGAAAGCGGAAAGAATAATAATCGCATAGAACTTAACAAGGCTCTTGATTTATGCAAGCGTGAAAAAGCGACATTACTAATCGCTAAATTAGATAGGCTTTCCCGCAATGTTGGTTTCCTTTTCGCATTAAAAGATAGTGGCATTTCTTTTATCGCTCTTGATATGCCTAACTGTAATACACTAACACTTGCAATTTATAGTGGAATGGCGCAAAATGAACGTGAATTGATTTCAGAACGAACAAAAAAGGCTCTTGCGCAAAAGAAAATGCAAGGATATAAATTAGGTTCACCCGTAGCAAAATTCACAGAAGAAATGCGCCAAAAAGCAATAGAAAAAATTCAAAGAATTGCATCAGAAAATGAAAATAATAAACGTGCAATGGCATTTATTAAATGCCTACCTGCTGCATATAATTACAGTGAAATTGCCCGAAAGCTAAATGATGGAGGTTTCCGAACAGCAAAGGGTAACGCATTTCGTGCTGAACAAGTTAAACGGCTGATTAACAGGTTAAATGCTTAATTTTTTATTGGCATATATAATTATGGCGTGTATAGATATACAGGTAGAAGTCGTGCCGGTCCCTTTCGAGAAGATATCCGACGGACGCTCTTCCGAATGTAGCGAAGCGATACGCGAGCGCGTGATGAAAGCCCGCGCTATCCAGGAAAAACGCTTTGCCGCGCATGAGGGTATTTACAGCAATGCCCAGATGACCTCCAAACTGCTTCATGAATACGCCGTGCCTGATGCTGCCGGCCTGTCTTTACTGAAGGTCGCCATGCAGCGCCTCAATCTTTCCGCTCGCGCCTACGACCGCATCCTGAAAGTCTCCCGTACGATCGCCGACCTGGAAGCCTCTTCGAATATCGAGGCATGCCATCTGGCGGAAGCCATACAATACCGGAGCCTGGACCGGGAAACATGGGGGACGTAAGCCGGTTTCATTTATTTTAAAATTGAAGATCGGAAAAAGCATTAGGAGAAAATAAAATGAATGCCTCTGGCGTGAACCAATATCTTTCGCCTGCCCGGAGCGCGGCGACCGCCTGTGCGTATGGCTGTCCGTATTCGACAGAACGGTCTGGACGGATGTTCCCGTTTATCTCGATGCAGACGAAACGGCGGCTATCGGTCGGATCAGCCAGTAAGTCCCAGTTGTTGCGTTTTTTATTTAGGATAAAAGTACCGCCTCATTCGTGTTTATCCTATTATTATTTGTATCTTTACTGCCACGTTATTGACTATTCGACCTAGGGCGAAAAGCCTTTCGACTTAGGTCGAATACCTTTTCCACCTTGGGCAAAAACCTTTTCGACCTTCGTCAAAAACATACAAAGAAGGCAGGAAAGCGATAAAGTCTTATTATTCACCATTTAATCTATTACTAATATGACAGCACGTTACAGAATGGAGCGTAATCCGGATTCCGGGAAGAACGGCAATAAAATGCCTCTTCACCCAAGATTGATCCCCTATGAGACCGTCAGCATTAAAAAGTTGATGAAATATGCCAAATCCCGCTCCACCTATTCGGAGGCCGACATTGCCGGCGCCTTGCAGCTGATCACCGACTTGGTGACGGAACGCTTGCGCGAAGGCGATAACGTGGAGATCGAGGGCCTCGGTTTCTTCAGCGTTTCGCTCCAGTCTCGCGCGGTGATGTCTAAAACGGAACTGAGGAGCGAATCTGTCCGTTTCAAGAATGTCAATTTCCGATGCTGCCAGCAGTTGAAGAAGGCCTTGAAGACGATGCCGCTCACGCGTATGAAAAGTTCAGGTCACCATGCACCCGGCATGGCGGACCGGGAGGAACTTCTTTACCGCTATTTGGACGAGAACTCTTATATCACCGTCCGTTCCTACCGTTATCTTATCGGGCTGTCTGACTACAGTGCGCGCAAGGATTTGGCCGCATTGGTCGCTTCCGGCCGTTTGGTGAAGGGAGGCAGCCGTCTGTTTGCCATCTATACCCTTCCGAAAGAGGAAGACACGGGCATCCCTCAACCTTTGGTGGTCGATTCGAACTTGCCTGGATGAAGGCCGGATACCGGGGGTGAAGACAATCCGAGCGGGTACCTTCACCTGTTGGGGCTTGTTGCAAGGCGGGTTGTACAGGGTGGGTGAAGCTGAAATGACCCAGCGACCCGGAACTTTTGTTTTTAGCTGTTCCGGTATTCCAACGGCCCCATCCCCACATGCCGCTTGAAATATTTGCCGAAGAAAGACATATTCGTGAAATTCAGCGAATAGGCGATGTCGTGGATGGAAAGGTCGGTCGATTTCAACTGTGCCTTCGCATCCATGATCACCATAGAGGTGATGATCTCGACACAGGTCTTGTCGGTCGTCTGCTTGACAATCGTGCTGAGATGCGCCGGAGTTATGCCGAGTTTCTTGGCATACCACGCAACGGAACGTTGCGTGGTATAGTTCTGCATAACCAGATGATTGAAGTTTTTGCTTATTTGTTCTGCTTTGGAGAGATTCGTTTTGTTCAGTGTCTTGTCTTTATACATGGCCCCTACTCCGAGAAGCACGCCTGAAAGCAGATGGTTAAGGATATCTTTGTTCAGCTTGGGGCCGCAGAATCCATACGTTTTGACAAGTAGCGAAAAATAATCTTTCAGCAATTGGGCCGGCTGTTCTTTCAGTTCGATAATCGGGCTGTCTTTTACGACATACAGCATGTCCATTGCCGATTTGCCTATATTGGCATGGTTGGTGAACTCGGACGAAAAACCCATAAAATAGATCTGCAAATCTCCTTCCACTTTATGAATTTGTAAGATTGTTCCCGGCAGGATCGTGATAAAGCTGCCTGGCTTCACTTGGTAGCGTGTCAGATTTATGGAAGCCTCGATCTCGCCTTGCATGCAAAGCACGAATATCTCCGCTTTCAACCTGCAAGGATAGTTGGCATACAAACTCAACAAACCGATGTCTTTATGCGAAAGGTTCCCGATGATCCAATCGTCGGGAAGGTCTATTTTGGGGATGTCGTTTTCCATATTCAGAATACATTAGAATATATGCAAAGATATGAAAAATAGGACACGCAAAAAGTGTTGAATGATAAAATCCGGTTTAAGTTAGGATATTATAATTGACTATTTGGAACAAAATCTAAAAAAGCGGACAGGTAATCGTATAAATAGACCTTGTGAGATCTTTTGTGTTGTCGTTATTTTGCATCGATTTTGATAGGTGGAGAAAGAGCATTACTCCGGTTGTTTTGTGAATTTTGACAGCCAACAGAATTAGGGCTAAACTATATTACTATATAGATGAAGAAATGTATGATTGAATATGGTCTTGGGAAGATCATGGCTTTATGGATATGTGTTTTGGGGGTACTTATCTGTGCCTCTTCTTGTGATTCCGATCGTGTGCCTGCCGATGGAATTGGAAAGCTGCGCTTGTCATTATCGGCAGACACTACTTCTTTGAACAAAGGTATCAACAACTCCACTAAAGCAGCCGTTTCGGATGAGTTCGAAAAGTTCCTGACTACGGCTGATTACAAGATCCGTATCGTACAGCAGTCCGATACAGTCCAATCGTATGACCGCTTCGATGAGATGCCTTCTGAAATCGAACTGAAAGAGGGGGCTTATACCCTCATCGCCTCCAAAGGTGACAACCTCCCTTCTGCTTTTGAAAACCCTTATTTTGAAGGAAGTACCGACTTTACGGTGAAAGCTGACATGAGTACGCCTATCGATGTGACTTGTACACTTGGAAATGCGAGAATCACGGTCGACTATACCGAGGACTTCAAGGAGGCATATTCTGATTATACTGTTTTGTTGAGTTCGGCCTTTACATCCGGCAGCCTGGAAATAAAGAAAGATGAAATGCGTCCGGCCTATATGCAAGTAGCTAAAGAAGGGTCGGAATTAGGTATCGCCATCCGTTTGAAGAAAATCACCGAAGACAAGGAAAAAACATATAAAATCCCGACTCCTCTTTCTATCGAACGTCGCCAGAACATTCGCCTGATCTTTAAAACGGATGGAGAGGCCTTGGATGGCATCGGTCTGGAAATTATCCTGGATGATGAAATGACAAATGTCACGCTGAATGAAGGGATACCTGATTTTATGTGGAAGCCGTTTGAGAAGCCGACACTGTCTCCGGATGATTTTACGAATGGAGAATCTTTTACCATTAAAGTCGGAAAGTTCGAGAAGAGTCCTACAGTTGGATTTGCTATGCCGGCAGGTATTGCCTCTTTGTGTGTCAAGCAATGGCGGGAAGAAAAAGAAAACGAAGAGATTACCTACGACTTGGCGACGGACGAAGGAGTTACCGCCGCTTTAGGGAAGAATTTCAAATGGTCGGTCAATGGTAAGGCGAATACTAATGTGAAAGGAGAAAGAAAAACCGGACAGCTATTTTTGAAAGATGCAATCAATAGTTTGGAGGCTCCTATCGAGGAAGACCAAACTTATACTTATCATTATGAGTTTTCTGGAGTTGATGCGACAGGAAAGGCACATGCGACAAATGTATTGGGGGTAACAGTTGTTGTACAGCCAGCCGGCCAGCCGATCATAACATTTGACGGCTTTCCTGAAACAACGATTATAGAGGGTGATGACATGTCGAAAGAAATAGAAGCTAAATTTGAGGCTGAAGGTATAATCGATGAAACGAAAACGACATTGACAATTAATGACGGGGTAGATGATAAAGTGTATAATATTCTAACCGATGGAACTGTTTTATATAATGATTGGGGTATTAGTGTTGAGTCGGGTAATAATGCGACAGCAACGCTTAAATTCCCAAAAGTCTTTTCTTCCCGGTTAGAGGCTCCTATGGAAGGAGAGAAAACATTTACTTATAAATTGGATTTAGCGGATAAGAAAGGACGCAGTTTCCCGACTCTGACAAAGACATTGACGGTAAAGGCGCCGGTGTTTGAGTTGACACCGTCTGCTAATGGTGGGGATGCTTTTGCTTGCCGGGCTTTTCTGCGGGCAAAGGTTTCTGATGGAACACATCCTGATAATCTTAAATTCCAATGGAGAAAAGTCGGTAATGGAAGTTGGAACAATTGCAAGAACCATACTTACCAAACGGATGAGATATGTGATACATTGAAGAATCTGACATCAGGAGGACAGCAATATGAAATACGTGCAATTTACCGGGAAAAAGAAAAGCGTGTAACGGAACCGATTGTGATAACAACCGAAAATGTGGTGGAGTTGGAAGATGGCTCTTTTGAAAATTGGCATAAGAAAGAAGTTTATAAGAAAACAATATGGTCTGTTGGAACTACCGGTTTAGGGATAGATCAGTGGTGGCCTTATAATGAAGGAGGTTCTTCGTGGTGGGCAACCCGAAATGCGTTGACAACTTCACAAAGAAGCGGTGTTTCATGTTATTATACATCCTATTCCGGAACAGTCCCTGTTGATAATGGGTATGAAGGGAAAGCGGCTGAAATCAGTACGCTTGGATGGAAAGAAGGAAATACATTTACGGAACTTGGAGGTGAAAGTGGAACGCATTCTGCCGGAATGTTGTTTTTAGGCTCTCATTCTGCAACCAGCAATGGGGTTGAGACAATTGATTATGGGCATGATTTTAATGTTCGTCCTAATGCGTTTGAATTCTACTATAAGTTCAAATCTTTAAATAGTGAATCTTTTGAAGCTTATATTGTAGTAGAAAATAGGGAAAACGGAACTGTAACGCAGTTGGGAAGTGGTAGAATCATGAGTAATCAGGATCAGGCTTCATTTGCTCCGGTAAGAGTAAATGTTCATTATACCAATACATCATTGAAGGCAACACATATGTATATTGTGTTTAGATCCAGTACTGCGGATAACCCTTCAGTGGAGGGTGTACAAGGTAGTTTAGGGGCTTTTGACGGATACAGTGATTCTCGGTATGTGGGTAATGTCCTGACGATCGATAATGTTCGACTAATTTACGAATAAATATGAAAAAGACATATATCTTATTTTTAACGGTAATTCTTTCCCTTTTGGCTGCTTGCCAAAAAGAGGAAAATAGCAGAAGCGACAACTTTGGTGAAGGTTCCGGAGCGCTGCGGTTGGAACAACCTGCGGTTCTGAGCAAGACGGAGATCCCGGTGATTGTGATGAAAGGAGCTTTCGGAATGGATGCGAATACATTCCCGATTCGGATCGATCAACAGGGTGCAGATGGTACATATACGAAACATACGAGTTTTGTTTCTTATTCGGCTATGATCGATTCCGGTATGCCATTGGTTTTACCGGTAGGAGATTATCAGGTTGTTGCTTCCTCGTACGATCAGGCAGCGGCTGAGGGTCGAGTGTCTGAAACTCCTTATTTCGAAGGGAAACAGGATTTTGTGATTGAAGAAAAAACAGTCACGTCTGTTCCTTCTTTTACTTGTACGTTTGAAAGTGTGGGAGTGGAGGTTCGCTTGTCTGACCAGTTCAAAGCGAAGTTGGAAGCCGAACCTCTTAATTACAGTTATTCAGTGACCGTTTATGATGGTGAAGTGTCGTGGACGTTCGATCCCGATAAGCATACAAAGCCGGCTTATTATCTGGATCCATGTGAGAATCTGGTGCTGAAAGTCACGGTTAAGCTGGATGGGCTGACCTATCCGGAACGGACATATTATGTATGCAACCGGAATACAGATAAAGTGTCGATTGGGGAATACTATATTATAACTTTGGATGCCGGAGAAACTGAAACAAAAAGTTTACGGTTAACGACTAAATGCATAGGAGAATAGGCATATGAAATATAAATACCTGTTATTGTTGCTTTTTTCTCTTCTTTTTTTCTCTTGTGAGATGAAGAAAGAGATATTGGGACAGACTGATAAAGGTCAGACTGATGACACGACCGTAGAAAACCAGGGGCTGTTAGATTTGGAGTTGAAGCCGGAAAAAGAAGCGGATATCCCTGTTTCGAAGGGAGGAAGTACTACTGGTTCACAGACTGTTATATTGGATGTTAATGAGTTTGCTATCGATATCATTGATGTCAATGGTAATACGGTCAAGCATTATGACAGTTATGCCGATTTGAAGAATGAGGGAGGTTTGTTGCTTCCTGCCGGTCACTATTCGATTCGGGCGACGCTGGGAGAAGACGTGAATGCCGGTTTTGACAAGCCCTTTTATTCCGGTACGAATGTGTGTGAAATCACCCCTCAGGAAGTGGCAAAGGTGATTACGGACTGTGTGTTGAGCAATAAGAAAGTTACGTTCCGTTGTTCGGATGATTTCTTGAAGAAATTTAATGACGATTATTCGATCGTTATTGATAATAAAGTGGGAGCTTTGACTACCCAAAACGGGGAAAAAAGGACAACCTATTTGAAGAATACCGGCATCTTACAGTTTACTGTATATGCGACTATGAAGAATGGTGGAAAGACTTTGGTATATAATTATGATATGTCGAAAAATGAAGATATCCAGCAATATAATAATATATTGATCGACTTGGATCTTGAAGAAGGCGACAGCTCTCCTGATGAACCGGATGATAACGAACCTGTCGAACCGGATGATCCTATTGTGCCGGATGATTCGGTATCAGTTAAAAATCCGGTGATTAAGGTCGACATATCCTTGATCGAGAAAGAATATGTAATCGAGATCCCTTCAGATTTTATCGATGCCGGTGGTGAGGGTGATGGTGGCGATGATAATGAAGGAGGTGACACGGTGGCTAAACCTACAATTGTAGGGGATGCAGGATTAGACATAAGCCAACCGATCGAGATATCGGGTGCAGGTAATAAAACTGTGCGTGTGAAGATTAATACACCGGGTAAATTGGCTTCGTTAGTTGTAAAAATAACTTCATCAACATTGGAGGCATTATTACCGGCTGTCGGGCTGACTTCCGAGTTTGATATTTGTGATGAGGGTTTGAAAGAAACTTTGTCAAAATTAGGATTGTCAGCAACAAAAGGTGCTACGTCTACAACGTTTGATATATCTTCTTTTATGCCGATGATTGCAGGTTTGGGAGGAGGTGATTATCTCTTTACCATAACTGCGACGGATCAGTTGGGGCAAAAAGCTTCCAAGACATTAACGGTAAGAAACTTGAACGATTAATGAGTGATGAACAGTATGAAGTTATATATATTTGCTTGCTTGTGTAGTTTGATATTATGGGGAGTGAGCTGTAATGAAGAATCGGCAGGGATACCGACAGGCTCGTTGTTTTTAGGTATCGAAGAGGATGCTACATTGTTGACAAAGGCGGAATCGGCTGTCACGAATGAATCTCTTCGTGTCGATATCATCGCTGCGGAAGGGGATACGATAAAAAGCTACTCCGATTATATCGATGAGGTGAAAGGCAAAAAGATCGTTCTTCCGGTAGGAACTTATACGATTTCAGTAAAATCAAACCAGTCGGAAGAGGCAGGATGGGAAAAACCGTTCTATTCCGGTTCGAAAGAAATAACCATTCAGTCCGGTGAGATAACCTCCGTACAGATTGTTTGCAAGATTTCGAATACGAAAGTAGCAGTCGAGTATGCTGACAATCTTGCTGACTATTTCAGCCACTATGAAACGACGGTTTCCAATACTTCCGGGAGCTTGCTTTATACGCGGGATGAGACTCGTGCCGGTTTTTTTAAAGCAGAGAAGCTTACGGCTGATTTGAAATTGGTCAATCAGGATGGAAACGAGTTTGCCATGCAACGTGTGTTCCCGGATATAAAGGAACGGTATTTTTATAAGATAAAATACTCGCTTGACGATGGTGGTGGTGATAATGAAGAAGCTGGAGCCGATTTCGGTGGAATCATAGTGGACGAAAAGGCCGATACGATATATTACGGAATCTTCATCAAACAGGAAGATCTTTTCGGCAAGTCGGTTCCCAAGTTGGCACTTGACGGCTTTACGGAAAATAAGATTGTCTATAAAAAGACTGAAAATCCGTCAGTTCCCGAACATTCTCTGACGATCGAAGCACCGAACGGCATCAAGCAGCTGAAAGTGGAAACAACTTCTTTCCAGTTTGCCGATGTTCCATCGTTTGATCTTTGTAACCTGACGGATGCTGCACGGACGCGTTTGCAGCAATTGGATTTCCCGATGCAAGAAGTAAAAGACAAACAAGAGCTGACATTCGTGTTGACCGATTTTGCTAAAGCATTAGAATTATCTTCTGAAACGCAAACAACCCTTCATACGTTTTCTTTCTATGTCTTGGATAATTTGAATCAGGAAACAACAGTTGTATTCACATATGAGGTTCGCCCGAATGTCGCTGCTTATGTGGAAAAACCTTATTGTTGGACTACATTTGCTTTGTTAAAAGGTTATTGTGTAGATGAGAGTTCTTATTTCAAAGTGAAATTACCAAATGGAACTGTAAAAGATATAAAGAAGGTGACACGAGATACGGAAGGTAATGTGTCAGCACTTGTAACAGGATTGTCTGCCGGAACGTATTCTTATTCTTTGGCTTCTATAGACAATGCTGATATGACTTGTGAGCCGGTTGACTTTTCTTTAGCAGCTCCTTCGGAGGTACCGAACATTAATTTTGAGGATTGGGGAACCCGGTCGAAAAAGAAGGTTGTTGGAATTGGTAATGCTACATTTATTTCTCCAAATGCAGACAGTGATGCTGTTTATTGGGATTCTGGAAATTGGGGTGCTGTAGCAGGTGGCGAAGTTTTGACACAGTCAACAACTGTTGTTGCAACTGAGGCTTCTGAAAAGGCTGCAATGCTGACCTCCAAATGGGCGGGGGCACTCGGGTTTGGTGCGTTTGCCGCTGGAAGTATTTATTCCGGCGAGGCCCAGTCGGTCGGTACGGATGGTGCTGTGTTGAAATACGGACAATCTTATCAAGGTTATCCTACCCATTTGCGCGGTTATTATAAATATACTCCGGGAAAGATTGATTGGTATGGAGATAAGACTCCTTCAGATGGACTGAAGAAAGATGAACAGGATGAATGCCTGATATACATTGCGCTGAGTACGAAACAACATGAAGTTATTTCTAAAACAGGTCAGATTGTGCCTTATCCCTTTGACGATGAGTCCGTCTTTGCTTATGGATCGTATGTTTCTGGTAAGACAGAAGATAAGACGGGGGAAACACTTGCGGAATCAATCAAGGAAGGATATGCCCCTTTTAAGATTAAATTGAATTATAAGACTGCTGTTCCTAAAACCGGATCGTTCTATATTTTAATTGTTGCGACATCCAGTCGCTATGGAGAATATTTTACCGGTTCAACCAGTAGTGTAATGTATGTAGATGAGTTCAGCCTTGATTACGACTACGATGCAGAAGCATTTTCAGGGACGGATTTAAAAGGAATGAAGCCTGTTGACATTAACGAATAAACAAAATATGAGAAAAATAACAAGTCTGCTTTTGCTTTTGCTTTGTGCCGTGACGGTGCTTTCGGCGAGAGAGAATAAATATGATCGGGGAATCGTGATGAAGACATTTATCCCGAAAGGACAATGGATGGTGGGAGCGACGTTCTCCTATTCGGAACATGTGGATGATAATTTCGAATTCATGTCGTTGTTGAAAGATATAGATTCGGAGGGATATACATTCAAAGTGACACCTTTGGTCAGTTATTTCATCCGTGACAATATCAGTATCGGCGGGCGTCTGGCTTATTCGCGCTCTTATACGAAACTGGATAATCTGTCGCTCTCGTTAGGCGATGATATCAGCTTGGACATAAATGAGTGGAACGATAAGTCGAACACTTACTCTGCTTCGTTTTTCATCCGCACTTACTTGAATTTGGGCGATAGCAAACGCTTCGGCTTGTTCAATGAGGCACGTTTGGTATACGGCTATTCCAAAAGTACCAGTAGTTCAGATTTGGGAAGTGGTCTGACAGGCGTACACCAACTGAAACATAACTTAAATATCGGGGTTGCACCCGGTATCACTTGTTTTGTCAATGATTTCACAGCGGTGGAGGCCTCTGTCGCCGTTGCAGGCCTTAACTTTAACTGGTACGACCAGAAAAAAGATCAGGTGTATGATGGCAAACGTACTTCCAGTTCGGCAAACTTTAAGATAAATTTGCTATCGATCGACCTTGGTATTGTTTTTTATCTATAATAAAGCGATATGAAACGAAAAAGTATATTTCTTACGTTCGGATTGCTGGTATTGTCTTGGATAGGCTGCGTCGAAAACGATCTGCCGTATCCGACCATTGTCGGACAGATCACGGAGATGGAGGTGGCCGGTATGACTTCCTGTCGTATCCTCGGAGCTTCGAATATGGTGGAGATAAAAGTGGCCGATACGATCGACCTGCGGGATTTGCGCGTCGAAAAGCTGGTCGTTACGGAGGGCATGAAGGTCTATCCGGATTCGGCTGCCTGTCTCGATATCGCTCATTTCCCGGATACCGGTTTTGTTTCGGCTGACAGTTTGCCTGCCAGTATGGATACACGGATGAATTTTCTGAATCCGGTGAAGTTCCGCCTGAGCCTTTATCAGGATTATGACTGGACGGTCAATGTCTCGCGGGATATCGTACGTAAGATAAAGATAAAGAATCAGGTAGGTTCGGCCTTGATTGACGATTATACGAAGAATGTCATTGTTTATGTCGATTCGACCGAGCAACCCTCTTTACGAAATATTGAAATAGAAGAATTGCAATTAGGGAGTTCGATCGCACAGACGACTCCCGACCCTTCGAAAGTGGTTGATTTTACCCGTCCACGTGTTTTCTATGTGACGGCATTTGACGAGACGGAAGAGTGGACCTTGAGCGTCCAATATCCGAATGCGAATGTCCAACTGACACAGCTTTCCGCTTGGACACGCCGCGCATATGTCAGCGGGTCGATATCGAAAGGGGAAGTGGAAGCCGAATATCGTAAGGCTGGCGAAACCGTTTGGGAGTCAGTGCTGCCTAACGAAATAAGCTATGAAGGAGAAGATTTTTTGATCATGATGACCCATCTGGCAGCGGGGACGAATTACGAATATCGGTTAACGATGAACGGGACGGTAGGTGAGATACTCACGTTTACAACCGATACGATCATGCAGGTCCCGAATCTCGGCTTTGACGATTGGGTGATGAAAAACGAAAAGACTTGGTATCCGAATGCAACATTGGATGATGCCGACCATTTTTGGGATTCCGGCAACGAGGGGGCCAGCATCGCTAGTCGTAACCCGACTGCACCTGAAACGGGTGATGTGGTGAAAGGCCGTGCTGTTAGGATGGCTTCTGATTACATCAGCATTGCCAGTAAATTCGCTGCTGGTAATATTTATACGGGCGACTTTGTTGGTTTGGCAGGAATCGAAGGGGCTGAACTCGATTTCGGACAGCCTTATACCGGACGACCTTCGGCATTGAAAGGGTATTACAGATATACACCGGGCGTGATCGACCAAGCAAAGGCTCCGTACGATGCCTTGATGGGGCAGACGGATTCATGCCATATCTATATTGGCTTGTTCGATTGGAGTGCCCCATTCCGAGTCAACACGACAACAGGTACGTTTGTTGATCTGACTTGGAACAACGAATCGATGATCGCATTCGGAGAATTGAAATCGAACGAAGCGACAGGCAGCGAATACAAACAGTTTAAAATCAACTTGACTTATCGCGACTACTTCACCCACCCGAAATACATCCTGATCGTAGCCTCCGCCAGTAAATACGGTGACTATTTCACGGGTAGCACGAGCAGCGTGATGTATTTGGACGAGTGCGAGCTGGTGTTTGAGTAGATTGACAATTGAACGTTCTTTGAAAAGGTTGGATTTGAGGAGTTTGTTTGCAGAAACAAAAGATTTTACTTTACTTTGTGAAAAATGTTTGTTTATGCGATCAAAAGAAGAATATATGGAACTATTGCGTAGCTATTTCCTGAATAAGGCAAAGGCTTACGGGGTTGTCAAGATGGCGCTGTTTGGTTCTGTGGTGCGTGGTGAACAAACAGAGACCAGTGATGTAGATGTAGCCTATGAAGGTAAAGCAGATATATTGTTGCGTTGCCGGATGAAGCAGGAATTAGAGGACTTATTCGGTTGCAGAGTCGATATTATCCGCCTCCGCGAGCAACTTTCCGGCACTGCATTCTTGCAAAATATCTCTAAAGAATTACTCTATGTTTGACAAGGTCCGTATTGAAACGTTGCTGAATCGGGTAGAAAATGCGATTCTGCTGATTCAAAGTAAAGCCGGTCAGTTGGAAACACCAAATGATTTTTTGTTGGATAAGGAAGGGACTTTCTTGCTCAGTGGAATATGTATGCAATTGATCTTTATTGGAGAAAGTATAAAAACAATAGATAATAAGACTTCTCATGCTTATTTGACGAATTATCCCAATATCTGTTGGACTCAAATTATGGGATTGCGTGATATTATCGTTCATGAATATCATCGAATAGATGAAGAAGAAATCTTTAATATTATAAAGGTGGATCTATCTCCTCTTCTGTTAACGATCCGGCAAATGAAAAAAGAATTGCCGAATTATTGACTTCTTTTCAAATCCTAAAGAATTAAAGATAGCTGGAAACAACGTTTCCGGTATCATGTCGGGCGGAAAGCGACTATAAACGCCTTGCACGGCGGTTATCGTCAATGCGGCGCTCTTGGAAACGGCGTTTCTAAGACTTCGCATTCGTGATTGCTTCCGGAAACAGTGTTTCTGGCAACAATCCGTTCCGGAAGTAGCAAAAAACACCGTTTCCGGGAGGATTCCCTTGGGAAACAAAGAATAAACGGTGTTTCTACCTGCTTTCTCCCAAGAATGAACTTAGAAACAACGTTTCTGGCGTGCCGGAACAAAAAATATAAAGAAAGAAGGATGAAAAGAAATAGTGGATTAATCGGTTGGATCGTTTTGATCGTGGGACTGCTTTGCTCGGTGAGGGGCGGGGCGGTGGATGTGGGTTCGGCTGCGGCGTTGAGGGATGCGTTGGGTAATGCAACGGTGAGTGGAAATGTTGTGATGTTGACGGGGGACGTTTCTTTGAGTAGTACTTTGAACATTACTGGGGGGACGATGATACTCGATTTGAATGGGATGCAGATTTCTATAACAAAAAATAAGGCAGAGGCAAAATGTATAAGTGTTACAGGAGGAACTCTTGAAATAACGGGCGGAGGATTTATTTCTGCACAGACCACAGGAACTGAATGGTTTTCCGATAGAGCAGCAATTGCATTGTCTTATGATGGTGGAACTGTTAGAATATATCGGGCGACATTTAATGCAATAGCAAGTGATGGTACAGCTTATACCCTTGATCCCAATAATGATTATACTGTTGATAATATGATTCCTGCTGGTGCATATATGACCAATAGTTCTGATTATGGTAGTACTGGGTTAGTATCATCTTCTATAACCGTGGCTCTTACCAATTACAACGTATCCTATAACACCAGCGGCGGGACAACCACCAACCCCGGCACGCCCTCTTACACCATCGAAACCCCAGATTTCACCCTGCCGACAGTGACAAAAAACGGTTACACTTTTGCCGATTGGACATATAACGGCAATCCGGTCAATCCAACCGCCCTGCCAACAACGGCAGACCGTGTAACCAGCAAAGACATGGCTTTTGGTGCCACATGGACCCTGATCTCTTATAAAGTCGTTTACGATGTGGCAGGGGGAACTGCTATTCAGGATGGTTTATATAATATTGAAACCGGGATATCTTCTTTGCCAACTCCTAAAAGAGAAGGATATGTTTTCAATGGATGGTATCGGGATAATCAGAAAGTAACCTCTATCCCTGCCGGAACGGGCGATATTACCCTTGTGGCGCATTGGACGGAGATTTCTTATACGCTTTCCTTTAAGACGAACAACGACACTTTTATAGCAGATATCTCCTATACAAAAGCAAAACCGGGGATTTTACCTTCCGGTCTGACAAAAGAAGGATATATGTTCGGAGGATGGTTTCAGAATGAAAATTTTACTGGAAGCGAATTAGAGGCCGTACCTTTTCCGGCAGGAACGGCAGGACAAACGAATATTCCGGTAATGATCTATGCCAAATGGATACCTATCTCGTACACCATCACCTTCAACACCAACGGCGGTTCCGATCAGGATGCTCTACCCTACACTGTTGAGACCGAAACATTCAAACTCCCAACGAGAACGACGAAAGCAGGTTATACATTGGTGGGCTGGTATATAGATGAAGCTCTGACCAAACCTTATGGAGAAGTTGTAAAGGGTACCCACGGAGATTTTACTTTATATGCCAAATGGAAGTTGACCGAATATACAATCGAATATGAACTTTACGGGCATGGCAATAATCCTCCTGATGCCGTGACTTGCTATAATATTGAAAAAGAAGTCGAATTGCCTACTCCGCAACGTGACAACTTTACGTTTGTCGGGTGGCATAAAGATGACCTGTTGAAGGATCAGGCATTAATGATCATTCCTGCTGGAACGACCGGCAATTTGAAACTATATGCCGAATGGACAATGGGAAACTCTGTGCAGATCACGCGTCCGGAGAACGGAACAATCACGGTGATGAGCGGAACGACGGAAGTGAAATCCGGTGATAAGGTCGGGGCGAACACCTCGTTGACAATTACGGCAACACCTGCTTCGGCCGATTATAAATTGTCGAAACTGGTTGTCAATAATACTGAATATACGACCAGCTCTCAAACGGTAAAGATGCCTGCCGAAGGCGGTTTGACCATCTCGGCTGCCTTTGCTGATCCACGACCGGCAGCCTCGGCTCCCAAAATAACGACCGATCCTGTCAATACGGACTATATCCCAAGCGGAGAATCCGTGACGGTCACGATGGACAAAGGCGGGGAATGCGACTCCTTGCTGTACAGCATCGACGGCTCTACCCCGAAACGTTATACCGGAGCTTTCCAGGTAAGCACCATTACGGCTGCCACGAAAACGGTTGCCGTGCAAGCCATAGCCCGCAAGTCCGGTTGCAAGGATGGCGTTACGACCCGCAACATCACGTTCCGTTCCGGAAAGATCACTATTACGTTCAACCTGCCGAAAGGAATTACGGCCTGCAATCCCGAAGGGGGTGAGGTCGTGGAAGCTGTAGCAAGTGGCGGGGCTTTTGAATTCAAATTGATTGTGGATAAGAACTATTTCCAGACATTGGATTCTATAAAGGTGACGGCTAACGGAACTGTTATCACTCCCGATGTTTATGACATTTACACATTAAGCAACCAGACTACTGACGTAGCTGTCAATGTGACTGGTATTTCCGGAGTAACCCATCTGATTACTTTAGTACAGTCGGCTAATGGTGTGATTGCTTTTACCGGTGATGAGGATGCAGAGAATTCAAGGACCGTCAATCATGGCGATCCTGTTTCGGTGACGGCTACGGCAGATGAAAATTATAAATTCCAGTCGTGGACGGATGGTGAGATAGCTAATCCCCGTACGTTTGTGGCTGAGTCGGATGTGACGTTGCAAGCTCGTTTCGTGAAGGACAGTGCCGGGTTTTCTGTTATTCTTCCCGAATTGGAAGGGGTGACGGTCAAACCGCTTACTGGATATCCGACTGAAGTCAAGCCGGGTGGTAAATTCAAATTCTATTTGCGTCTGGATGCAGATTACAACGAATCTGTCCCTGTCGTATATGTCAACAATGAAGAATTGAACGTGAACCAGGAGGTGTATAGCATATATAATATTTCGGAGAATATCCGTATTTCTGTAGATGGAATCGTCCGTAATAAGGTGAAACCGGTATTGCAGGAGCATGTGTCGGCTATCGATGTGGAAACCGGTTCAGATGTATCCGGCCTCTCTCTGTTAACGGATGCCTTGATCGTATTGCAGGCTGATGCGCCTGAAGGACAAGTATTTTCGAAATGGAATGATGGCAAAGCTGATAATCCCCGTATCGTGACGGCAGCCGATGCATCACAACTGTTCCCGTTGTTTCTGCCTAAAACAGGGCAAGGTGCCGTATGCGTCAAACTACCTGTCCTTGCCGGTGCAGGTATGGGAGCTGTCAATGTAAATGCGGCGGCTGTGACAGAAGGAGAATCTGTTCAGTTGAAACTGGTCGTTTTACCGTCATATAGCCAAAGCAGTGTTAAAGTTTTCGCCAATGGAAAAGAACTGGATGCAACTTTGTCTTTGAGAGCTTCTTCTGAAACGAAAACTTTATTCTATACGCTTTCAGGTCTGTCGGAAGATGTGGATGTGGAGGTTTCCGGGTTGAAACAGAATGAATATGTTGTTTCTCTCGAACAGCAGGATGGCGGAATCGTCAGAGCTAGCCAGGTCGGTATGGTAAAACATGGAACGATTGTCACATTGGAGGCAGCGCCGGACAGAGGGAATATGTTTGTAAAATGGGAGGATGGCAACACTTTGAATCCTTATCGATATGTGGTGACGGACAATTGTACGTTAAAAGGTTCTTTTGCCGCTTCGAATATGCCGGTAGGCAATGAAAACGTATCGGTTCCAGCTGTACGTATCTGTACCACCGGAAGTTTTTTGCATATTCAATCTCCTGAAGTTTCTGAGCTGTCTGTTTGGAATATGGAAGGAAAGTTGATAAAAAGGGCAGGTGTCCCGGCCGGTTATTCGTCTTATCTGCTGCCGGCAGGTGTGTATGTGGTGAAGGTCGGAAATGGCGAATCGGTAAAGATTGTAATCCGATGAGCTATCTTTTCCATCTAACCAAATTATTCCTTACCTTTGTGCCTCAAAAAGAGAACACAAGGTATGGAAAAACAGTTTAAGAGAACGCTGATAACTACGGCGTTGCCGTATGCGAACGGGCCGGTGCATATCGGACATTTGGCCGGGGTGTATGTGCCTGCTGATATTTATGCACGCTATCTTCGCCTGAAGGGGGAAGAAGTTTTGATGATTGGTGGATCGGATGAGCATGGAGTGCCTATCACGCTGAGAGCGAAGAAAGAAGGGATTACGCCGCAGGATGTGGTGGACCGTTATCATGGTATTATCAAGAAGTCTTTTGAGGAGTTTGGTATCTCGTTCGATATCTATTCCCGTACGACTTCGGCTACACATCGCCAGGTGGCGTCGGATTTCTTCCGTACCTTATACGATAAAGGAGAGTTTATCGAGAAAACAAGCGAACAGTATTACGACGAGGAAGCAAAACAGTTCCTTGCCGACCGTTATATAACCGGGACTTGTCCGCATTGCGGCAATGAAAAAGCCTATGGCGACCAGTGCGAAGCCTGCGGTACCTCTTTGAGTCCGACGGATCTGATCAACCCGAAATCCGCTATCAGTGGTAGCCAGCCGGTGATGAAAGAGACCAAACACTGGTATCTGCCTTTGGATAAATGGGAACCGTTCCTGCGCCAGTGGATACTGGAAGGACATAAGGAATGGAAACCGAACGTATACGGACAGTGCAAGAGCTGGCTGGATATGGGATTGCAGCCTCGTGCCGTAAGCCGCGACCTCGACTGGGGGATTCCCGTGCCGGTGGAAGGAGCGGAAGGGAAAGTGCTGTACGTCTGGTTCGATGCGCCTATCGGATATATCTCCAATACAAAAGAACTGCTCCCCGAAAGTTGGGAAACCTGGTGGAAAGATCCTGAAACCAAGATGGTACATTTCATCGGTAAGGATAATATCGTGTTCCACTGTATCGTGTTCCCGGCCATGCTGAAAGCCGAAGGTTCTTATAACCTGCCGGAGAATGTGCCGGCCAATGAGTTTCTTAACCTGGAAGGCGACAAAATCTCCACTTCCCGCAACTGGGCTGTCTGGTTGAACGAATATCTGGTGGATATGCCGGGCAAGCAGGATGTGTTGCGCTATGTTTTGACGGCTAATGCTCCGGAAACAAAAGACAACGATTTCACCTGGAAAGATTTTCAGGCACGCAATAACAATGAGCTGGTAGCTATCTTAGGAAACTTCGTCAACCGTGCTTTGGTGCTTACCGAAAAGTATTTCGAAGGTAAGGTGCCGGCTGCCGGCGAGCTGACCGATTATGACCGTCAGACATTGACCGATTTCGCGAATGTAAAGGCCGACGTGGAACGTCTGCTGGATACCTACCATTTCCGTGACGCCCAGAAAGAAGCGATGAACTTGGCTCGTATCGGAAACAAATACCTGGCTGACACTGAACCTTGGAAATTAGCAAAGACCGATATGGCGCGTGTCGCCACGATCATGAACATCGCTTTGCAGATCACGGCAAATTTGGCAATCGCTTTCGAACCATTCCTGCCGTTCAGCATGGAGAAATTGAACAAGATGCTGAATGTGGAACCGTTAGGCTGGAACCGCTTGGGATCGACTGACTTGTTGGAAGCCGGTCATCAGTTGGGCAAATCGGAACTGCTGTTCGAGAAGATTGAAGACAGCGTGATCGAAGCGCAGGTACAAAAGCTGTTGGATACGAAGAAAGCAAACGAGGAAGCCAACTACAAGGCGAAACCCATCCGTGAGAATATCGAGTTCGATGACTTCATGAAGCTGGATATCCGTGTCGGGACCGTGTTGGAATGTACGAAAGTGCCTAAGGCGGACAAGTTGTTGCAGTTCCGTATCGATGACGGTCTGGAAAAACGTACGATCGTTTCCGGTATCGCTCAACATTACAAGCCGGAAGACCTTGTGGGCAAGCAGGTTTGCTTCATCGCTAATCTGGCTCCGCGCAAGCTGAAAGGTATCGTTTCCGAAGGGATGATCCTTTCAGCAGAAAACTTCGACGGTAAGCTGGCTGTCATCACTCCTGAAAAAGAGGTAAAACCGGGCAGCGAGGTGAAATAATCTGGTTAATCCTTCGTTGTAGTGACGAAGGATTAATTAATCGGAAAACAGATAATATAATGTTGGAAGAACAGATACAGATGGTCGACTTGCATGGACAATATCTCCGGTTCAAAGAGGAGATTGATGAGGCCATGCAGGTGGTGATCGACAGTTGTGCTTTTATCAATGGTCCGCAGGTGAAAACCTTTGCCGGGCATTTGGCTGATTATCTTCAGGTTCCATACGTGATTCCTTGTGCTAACGGGACGGACGCTTTGCAGATTGCTCTGATGGCATTGGAGCTTCAGCCTGGCGATGAGGTGATTCTACCGGCATTTACTTATATAGCGGCAGCCGAGGTTGTCGCTTTGTTAGGGTTGACGCCCGTGTTGGTGGATGTCGATCCCTGTACCTTTAATATCGATCCCCGGAAAATAGAAGCGGCTGTTTCGGAACGGACAAAGGCGGTCGTGGCCGTCCACCTGTTCGGACAAGCCTGCGATATGGAGCCGATCATGACTTTGGCAGATGTCTATCATCTGTATGTAGTGGAAGATAACGCCCAATCCGTTGGTGCCGATTATATCTTTTCCGACGGGCGGGTACGAAAGGCCGGGACGATCGGACATATCGGGACGACATCTTTTTTTCCATCCAAGCCGTTAGCCTGCTATGGCGATGGGGGGGCGTTGATGACTTCCGACGAGGCGTTGGCTGCCCGTATCCGCATGATTGCCAATCATGGCCAGGAATGCAAATACCACCATAGGCGGATCGGATGCAACTCCCGTCTGGACACGTTGCAAGCTGCTGTGCTGGATGTGAAGTTGAAGCATCTGGAGGAGTTCACGGAAACCCGTCGGCAAGTTGCCTCTCGGTACGATGAAGCTTTGTCCTCCTGCGATTCGTTGGTTCTCCCTGCGAGATCGATATTTTCGACTCATGTCTATCACCAATATACGGTCCAGGTAAAAGATGGCAGGCGGAATGTCCTTCAATGCCTGTTGAAAGAACAGGGAATCCCTTCCATGATCTATTATCCTGTACCAGTGCATCATCAGGAAGCTTACCGGCATATCTCCCGTGTATCTGGTAATTTGGACGTCTCCACCCGTTTGTGCGAATCCGTCCTTTCCCTGCCTATTCATACGGAAATGTCCCTCGGACAACAGCAATATATAACAGAAACTCTAAAAAAGGGGGTGTGTCGAAACTATCCTGTTCCCGCACTTGACGCGGGATAGCATTAAAACCGACCCTATAAAAATCTGATTGATAAGGTCTGTCCTTTTGCGGCTCCGCGTCAAGCGCGGGGACAAGGAGATTTTGACACACCCCCATCGAATGCTTATGGATAAAAAGATAAAATTTGCAGTTATCGGTTGTGGCCATATCGGCAAACGTCATGCCGAGATGGTGACACGCGATCCGGGAGCCGAATTGGTGGCCCTTTGTGATATTCGTCCTCGTGAGGAATTGGGTATTGAGGCATACGATGTCCCGTTTTTCTCTTCCCTGACGGAGCTATTGCAGAGCGGAATTTCCATAGATGTCGTAAATGTTTGTACCCCGAACGGCTTGCATGCAGCAATGGCCATTCAGGCTGTCGAAACCGGTTGCAACGTCGTGATCGAGAAGCCGATGGCACTGACGCTTGCCGATGCCGAGAAGGTGGTCTATGCTTCGCTGAAATACCGTAAACAGGTGTTCTGCGTCATGCAAAACCGTTATTCTCCTCCTTCCGTCTGGATCAAGGAGATGGTGGATTCGGGTAGGTTAGGCAAAATCTATATGGTCCAGTTGAATTGTTATTGGAACCGTGACGAGCGCTATTATAAACCCGGTGGCTGGCATGGCGATGCCGTTTTGGACGGAGGGACGCTTTTTACCCAGTTCTCCCATTTCATCGACATTATGTACTGGCTTTTCGGGGATATCTGCAATATCCAGGCTTGCTTTGCCGATTTCAACCATGCCGGACTTACGGCTTTTGAAGATTCGGGCTTTGTGAATTTCAACTTCGTGAACGGCGGGATGGGGAGCCTGAGCTATTCCACTTCTGTCTGGAACAGGAACATGGAAAGCAGTATGCTGATTGTTGCGGAGAACGGAAGCGTGAAAATCGGCGGACAGTATATGAACGAAGTCGAATACTGTCATATTAAAGATTATGAAATGCCGGAACTGGCGCCGACGAATCCGGGAAATGACTACGGCCCTTATAAAGGTTCCGCCCAGAACCATAATTTCGTGATCCGCAATGTGGTCCGTGTCCTTTCCGGTGCAAGTTCGGAATGCATTACGACCAACGTACTGGAAGGCATGAAGGTTGTGGACATCATCCAGCGGATTTATGCACTGAAGTAATAAATGTAAGATAGGGACGGGGTGGCGTTTAAATATGGATTCCGTATTCATGCTTTACCTCGTCCATCACAAAGGTGCTTTCGAGCGATCCGAGGCTGTCGATCGTGCCTAACACGTTCAAGATAAACTCCTGGTAATACTTCATATTCGGTGCATGGATCTTCAGCAGGTAGTCGTAACTTCCCGATATATTGTAGCATTCTGTGACTTGCGGAATTTCCTGTATGATTCTTGTGAACTCCGCCGCAATCTCTTTGTTCAGTCTCCTCAACTTGACACTGCAAAAGACCACGAAGCCCTGGTTTAGCTTTTCGGCGTCCAGCACGGCAATGTACTTCTTTATATATCCTCCGTTTTCGAGGCGTTTCAGGCGTTCGAATACGGGTGTCGACGAGAGGCTGACACTCGCGGCGAGCTCTTTTGTGGTGAGCCGGGCATTCGATTGCAGGGTACGGAGGATCTGCAAGTCTACTTTGTCTAATTTCTCAAGTGTGTTCATAAGAATAAAATTCTATCAGAATCCTTTTTTCGATCCTGATACAGTTTATGCGTTCTGTTGACGACCGTAAAAATAGCGTTATTTTCTGTATTTTCCATATATCTTGTCTGATATCTCTGTCTGCTATAGTTTTGCTGGAAAATGAGCAAGAAGAACAATTTAAAATAATACGACTATGGCAACAAAGAAATTACATTTCGAGACATTACAGGTTCATGTAGGGCAAGAACAGGCCGATCCCGCAACAGATGCTCGTGCCGTCCCTATTTATCAGACAACATCTTATGTATTTCATGATTCACAACATGCGGCAGACCGTTTCGGCCTTCGTGATGCCGGGAATATTTATGGCCGCCTGACCAATTCGACCCAGGGAGTTTTCGAAGCGCGTGTTGCCGCTCTCGAAGGGGGAGTGGCTGGTCTGGCGGTGGCTTCCGGTGCGGCGGCCGTGACGTATGCCTTGCAGAATATACTTGGAGTGAGTGATCATATTGTGGCTGCCGACAATCTCTATGGCGGTTCCTTCAATCTGATTACGCATACGTTAGCGACTCAGGGCATTACCCACACGATTGTAAATGTCAATGACTTGCAGGCGTTGGAGGCTGCTATCCGGGAGAATACGAAAGCGGTGTATGTCGAAACGTTCGGTAATCCTAATTCTGATGTTACCAATATCGATGCTGTGGCGGAGGTGGCCCATCGTCATAATATTCCGTTGATAGTGGATAATACGTTCGGTACACCGTACCTGATCCGTCCGATCGAGCACGGGGCCGATATTGTTGTTCATTCCGCCACCAAATTTATCGGCGGACATGGATCGAGCTTGGGAGGAGTGATTGTGGACAGTGGCAATTTCGATTGGAAAGCAAATGCCGATAAGTTCCCGACCTTGGGCAAACCGGACCCAAGTTATCATGGGGCGGTCTTTGCCGATGTGGCGGGTCCGGCAGCTTTCGTCACTCGTATCCGGGCTGTCATTCTGCGTGATACAGGAGCTACGATCTCGCCTTTCAATGCTTTTATCCTGCTGCAAGGTCTGGAAACATTGTCTCTCCGCGTGGAGCGTCATGTTGCCAATGCTCTGAAAGTCGTCGAGTATTTATCCAAACACCCGAAAGTAACCAAAGTGAACCATCCGGCTCTTCCAGACCATCCAGACCATGAACTTTATAAAAAGTATTTCCCGAAAGGTGCCGGAAGTATTTTCACTTTCGAGATCGAAGGCGGGCAGGAAGCGGCCTGGAAGTTTATCGATTCGCTGGAAATATTCTCCCTTCTTGCCAATGTGGCTGATGTGAAGAGCCTGGTGATCCATCCGTATACGACTACCCATTCTCAAATGACTCCGGAAGAGTTGGCCGGACAGCATATCACTCCTTCCACTGTGCGCCTGAGTATAGGTACTGAATATATCGATGATATCATTGATGACCTAGACCAAGCTCTGACAAAGGTTTGATGTAAGATGGCAATGTGTTTTTGTTTTGATGCAAGTGTAAGTTGTTTTCGACGTTGTCGAGAATATATTTGACGTTGTCGGGAATATATACGGCAATGTAGAAAACAACTTACGCTTGCATCTGAATGAAGAAGTATGGGTTCGAATTTTTATTTTATCCTGAATAGTTTGTTTTTGTAATCAATAATCACGGTGTTTTCAAAGAAATAAGCATTTCCGGTTATTCCCCAGACATCGAGGGTACTATAAATACTATCCCAAAGGCCGTCTTTGGCGTAGTAGACTTTCGAATTGTTCAAGGCTTTTCCGCCGAACTCGATCGGTTTGGTTACATTAAAGCCATAAAATGTTATTTCTTGTCCCCACCATAAAGGACCGCTTAGAGAGTCGACAATAGTAAGGTCTGATACGCTCCAAGCTCTTTCTTGTGTCGTTATTAACTGGAAAGGGCTTGAACCTGTATCGAACAATACTTTACATGTTTTTCCATTAATCCGTAAAGGCAATTTTATTTCCCCATATTCTGATTCAAATTCTTCAGCCAGCAGATTTTCGTATTCAGCCGGTAAAAAGTCTGTGATTGCAAGCCTGTTTGATTTGTAATCAATGATTAAGACTTTATCTTGCACCATGTCGGATGCGATCGTTCCAATATGCTTGGGGGTATTTGAATGAAGTGAATCTTTAGGGATTTTATTTCCGAAATTCTGCATGAATCCGATATTGGCATTGCTAAACTCCACTGTCCCTATTTGCAGGTTGACATTCTTATACATCCCGGTTGAATCTTTTTTGTTCATTAAAGATGGGGCTTCTTTGAGATAAGGAGCAAAAGTATTCCCGTAAAAGACAGAATTATATGCTCCTAAATCAAACTGCATTGTGAATTCGTAGGGTAAATTCTCTATTTTTACCGGAACATTTAGAAAAGCTTTTTCAATGTATATCCCCGAAATTGTATCACCTTCCCAACTGAAGGGAATCCATTGCAGCGATGGTTTTCGTGAACAATTTGTAAAGATTAATAGAAGGAGTACAAAAGTAATCCCTTGTTTGTGTATTTCCATAAATGGTGATTTTTTGTTGTTAGAAAATAGTTTATTTCGGTGTCTCGTTGTTCTTAGCCAATGAAACCAAGCCTCCCATAGCCCCTAAGTTCATGGTGTCGAGTGCCGAACTCGGTACGATAACCATCGATCCTTTTTCTTTTAAGCCTTCGAACAGCATATTCATCCCTCTAAGATGCAATGCCACAGGATTGTCGGTATATTTCTTACTGGCTTGTTCGAACTTTTCTGCGATTTCCGTTTCTGCTGTTCCCAAGATGACGCGAGCTCTTCTTTCACGTTCGGCCTGGGCCTCTTTGCTCATTGCTTCGGCCAGGTCTTGCGGAATGGCGATATCTTTGATACCGACAGTCTGGCATGTGATGCCCCACGGATTCGTATTTCTGTCTAAGACCTGTTGCAAATCCTCAGCTATCTTATCGCGTTCCTGCAAGAGATCCGACAGTTCGTGCTTACCGATGGTATCTCTTAGACCAGTCTGTGTGATATGTTCGATCGCTTTTTGGTACTCCTGTACTTCCAATGCAGCTTTTTCCACGTCCCAGACGGTCCAATATACGACTGCATCCACATTTACCGGAACCGTATCTTTGGTTAGAGTTTGTTCGGCCTTAAATGCACTTACCCGTACACGCTGGTCAATATAAGTCGATACACTGTCTATAACCGGGATAATCATAAAGGGGCCGGGACCTTTCAAACCGTTGTATTTCCCCATACGAAGGACTACCGCTCGTTCCCATTGGTCGGCTATGCGGATTGCAGAAGTCACCAACCCGGAAAGAAGAAGCAAGAGGATGAATATCGGTATGTTTATAATCTTCGAAACATACAAAACGGCTGATACGATAACCAGTATCAGCAATACGGAAAGGGATATGGGATTGAACCAACCCTTGTTAATTACATTTGTTGTCATATTCATTGTTTTTTAGAAGTTTCGATATCTTTTAATTCTCGAATAACCTCATTTAGGCTGAAACCGTAACTCAGTACAACGGAAGAAAATTGTGTACAAATTTCTTTTAACTTGTCTTCCCGTTCTTTTTCCAGTACTACATGATCTGTTTTGCTAATAAACGTTCCGGTTCCTTGCTGAGTTTCCAAAATATTCTTGATCTCCAATTCTTTATAAGCTTTGGATACCGTGTTTAGGTTTACCTTTAACTCTACGGCAAGTGCTCTGACCGTAGGAAGCTGTTCTCCCAACTTAAGTTGCCCGGATGCTATGCCAAATCTGATTTGATCAATGATCTGGCGGTATATCGGCATACCGCTAGAGTAATCTAATAAAAACTTGATCATATGATTTTATATTATTCTATATTAATATTGTACTACTATTATAGTACAAAAATACAAGAATAAATTATTCCACAAAAACTTTTTGTGGAAATTTTTGAGGTGTATGGATGAAACTTTTGTGTTTAAATAGACTTTAAGAATACTTCTTTTTATTTTTTCCCAAAAGCTAAGAACATATAGTTTCCATATATTCTCCTGGTGTCATGTTAAATTCTTTCTTGAAACAAACACTGAAATAATGTGCATCTTTAAAACCTACCAAATAGGCAATGTCTGAAACATTACCCCTTCTTTGTTTAATGAGTTCTTTTGCTGTATTCAAACGTATACTACGGATAAATTCATTAGGAGACATATTTGCCAAAGACTTCAACTTGCGGTATAACATAGAATTGGACACTTGCATAATTTCACAAAAATGTTTGACATCAAACTCGGGATTTTCCATATTCTTTTTGACAATATCCATGGCCTCTTTCAAAAACTTTTCATCGTATGATGAGATCGTAATATCTATATTCTGTGTCAAAGGGTTGGATTTAAAGCTATCTATAACCCTTTTTCTATTAGAGATGACCATGTCTATATTTGCTTGTAACACGTTAAAATTAAATGGTTTGGTTATATATGCATCTGCGCCGCAGTTCAATCCTTCCAAATAGTCTTTATCATTTATTTTTGCCGTAAGAAGTATAATCGGAATACAGCTTGTCTCTTTCTTTCTCTTGAGTTGTTTACATAGTTCGAATCCATCCATGATAGGCATCATGACATCACTAAGAATCAGATCAGGCTTAATTTCTTGTACAAGTTTCAGTCCTTCCTCCCCATTAGCGGCCATTGATATCGTATACTTTTCTTGTAACAAACGCTGAAGTGAATCTCGCAAGTCTTGATCATCTTCAATAACCAAAACGGAATTCTGTTTTGAAGATTTTTGAATTTCAGAATTGGACTGTGATTGTTGGATGGCTGCTCCTTCAGGCGAGTCGTTTACAATGAAACGATGTTCTATCGTTTCATTTATTTGTTCGTTGCTATAGCTTGTTTTGTTGATAGGTATTCTGATTGTAAATTCTGTCCATTCTTCCAGTTCACTAGTTACACTAATCGTTCCTTTGTGCAATTCGACAAGACTTTTAGTTAATGCTAGTCCTATGCCATTCCCTTTAAGGCCCAATTGTTTAAAACTGTTTTCATAAAAACGATTAAATATATAAGGTAATTCATCGGTTGCAATACCTTTTCCTATATTTCTGATCTTAATAAGTAATGTTTTATACTGAAATTCACTTTCCTGATCCTCTGCTTTAAGGAGAATCTCTATTTTTCCCCTACCATCCTGATAGCTGAACTTTGTTGCGTTAGAAAGTAAATTATATAAAATTTTATCGATTTTATTCGTGTCAAACCAAGCAGCGATATGTTCAGGTTCCGACTGCATACATAAGCTGACATTTTTATTCTTTGCTAATAAAGCAAAGTTCTCTTGACAAAGATTACAGACAAAAGAACTTATATCTCCATAAGATATGTTGAGTTTTAATTTATTGTTTTCCAGTTTTTGAAAATCAAGAATCTCTTCAATCAACCTATTAAGTCTGATCGTATTCGACTGGGCCGCTTTTAATATTTTATTATCAATATTATACATACGCTTAAGCTCCTCAATGGAGCAACTGATAATAGATAACGGCGTCAAGAATTCATGAGAGATATTGGCAAAAAATTTGAACTTGGATTGATGTAATTCTTCCGCTTTTATTCTCTCTATTTGTTCGACCTTCACAGCTTCTTTCAATTTATACCTATAATTTTGAAAACGATAAAAAACATAACCTGAAATAGTTATCAAAAACAGATAACATACCAAAGCCAAATTCGTTTTGTAAAAAGGAGGAAGCACTTTTATGCCGAATTCTTCATAATTTTCATTTTCCACTCTACCTTCATTCAATGTCTTGACCAAAAAACGATATTCACCTGAAGGTAAGTTGGTGTAGAATGCTGTTCGTGATGTCGCATCCGTGTAGATCCAATCTTTGTCAAATCCCTCCAATTTGTAAGCATATTTTTTCTTTTCAGGATGTACATAAGAAAGTGCGGCAAATTTGATCCCGATATTATTATCAGAAGAAGTCAGAGTAATGTTTTTAGAGTAGAGTGGATGAGTTTTTCCAGATAACTGTTTTTTCTTCTTATTCGGCAGTTCATCAAAAGATTTGTGGAAAATCTTAAAATCACTAATGATAGTTGGAGTATGGGTTGAGTCATAGTTCACCAAGTTTGGATGAAATATGCAGAAACCACTAGGGGTTCCGTAATAGATCTGTCCTTTCTTGTCATTGAACATTGAATTTTTTAAACAGCTTTTATCCAACATTCCATCTCTATCATCAAAAATAAGTGATTTATGAGTCTGACTGTTATACAACACCACCCCCTTATTAGTTCCTAAGACAAGAGTTCCGTTCACTTCCGTTATATTAAAAACGATATCGCTAGGTATTTCCTGTATATTAGGAGCCGGTTCAAACCAGTCTTTTTCTTGGTTATACTTCTGTAAGCCATAACCATTTGTTCCAATCCAAAGGTTCCCCATTTTATCCTCATAGATACACATGATCTCATCAGCAACAAGCAGTTTGTTTTTACTGTTATAAGTTTTAAAAGACAGTTTATGCACATTGGATCCTGATGCCAGACTGTATAGCCCATCAAAGTAAGTTCCGAGCCATACTGTACCTGTGTGATCCTGATAAATACACTGTATGCGGTTATAAGTATCATAAGAAAGTGTATCATTATTAGTCGTAATAATATTTAGTCCCTCATCAGAGCCGATCCAAATATTGCCATCCTTGTCACTTATGATAGAATTAATACAACTTCCGATTTTTGTTTTTCCTAAATGATGAAGATAATACTGGCAGGACGAGATTTCTCTATCTTTTAACTGACAAATTATCAATCCGCCAAATTGTGTACCAAACCATAATTCCTTTTTAGACGGATGTTTGAATATAAATTGCACATTTCCAGGCCATTGGTTAAATAGTTCATTATATTTTGATATTTCTTTATAACCGGTATTTTTTCCCACTTTTTTGTCATAAAAGGAAAACCCGATTTTATCGACTCCAAGTAATAAAACATTTTTATTCCATTCATACAACGCATTCACTTTTAAGTTTTGATATGGCTCCAATGAAGATTTCATCGGGTAATTGGTAAAGATCTTTTTTTCTTTATACGCGATATAAACACCTGAATTTGCTGTTGCTATCCAAATATTCTTTTGATTGTCAATGAATAGATCATTAATATCCTCGTTGGAAATAAAACCAGACGAATAAACATCGGTATTAATTGGTATCAGTTTATTGTTATTATCTATCCTATATAGCCCTTGATTAGTCCCTACTAAAATGTTTTTGTCCGGAAGTTGCTGTAAACATTTGAAAATGCACTCATAATCAGTTTCATACCCGAACTGAGTATATCGGGCGTGTTTAGAAGTTTCCCGATTGTTCATTTTGGATACACCATTACCCCAGTTGCATATCCAAATGTTTTCAGCTGTGTCTTGCAATAAAAAATTGGTTCTATTCAAAACGGTTACTTCAGGATATTGGTAAAAACGTTGTTTTTTCACATCAAAACGGCATATTCCATTATCAAATGTTCCCACCCAAATATCTCCTGATTTGTCTTCCAGTAATGCGTGAATTGAATTTCCTGCTATGGATGTTTCATCATTGGGACGATTTTTATATTGGAAAAAAGAACCGGTTTGTCTATTATATTTTAAAAGTCCAACTTGTGTTCCTACCCATAACGTACTGTCACGAGAGATCAGCAAAGAATGTATAAAAGAGTTAGGAAGACTGTCATTGCTGATACAAACAATCTTGTCGGTCGATTTATCCAAAAAGTGTAACCCTTGTTCAGTGCCGATCCACAAGTTATGATCAATGTCTTCAACAATTGCATTTACAATATTACTTTGCAGCAATTCCGGAAATTGGCTTGATGACTTGTATGTCTTAAACTCATATCCGTCATAGCGACAGAGACCATTGTTTGTGGCAAACCACATAAATCCGTCACTGTCTTGAAGAATTTGATTAACATGTTTATCAGGGAGACCTTCTATATTGTTGATCGCCCGTACATTATAATCATTCCATACCGGATAGGCACAAAAAGTTATAAAAAATAAGTATAATAATAGTATTAAAATTTTACTCATAAAACAAAGATTTCTAATACATTATTAAATACATAGCAACCTGTATCTTTTGATTTTCTTTATTTACGCAAGCCCCAAGCATTTTTTGATACTAAAGTAATTTAAAGTTTCCACATAATCCAATTTTGAATTTATATATTTTTTATTTTGACTATTTATTTACTAAAAAACGAGTTTATAGCATCACTGTCGACAATCTGTAACTCTCCGGTAGGAGTATTGACTGAATGAAGAAATGGCTTGAGCGATTCAACCCCTGACAGATCATTTTTTATCATATTGCTATATGTTTTATTTTCATATGTTGCCCCTTCGTCTTCAGGTATATTTTTGATATTTCCAAGGTAACAATTATCTTTAAAAAAATTATTTGTTGAATTTCCAAGCAAGAAACAGCTGTTTTCTGCCACATAAAACAGGTTCTCACATACTGTTGTACTGTCTGCATCTCCATAAGATTGTGTTGCGCTTAACAAACATCGCTGTACGTCGGAATTGACTTTCTTGGTCACATGAATGATATTATGCCGAAGTGTACTGCCTTTAGCCGGTCCTGAAATATGAATACTCGGAGAAAAAAATCCTGTTCCTATTTTCTTCGTTCTATTTCCGTCGTTTATGCTGATATTACCCTGTATCAGCGTGTTATTTGTTCCAATGTTTTCTGGCATTCCTGTTTCTCCGGTATTACAAATCAGCAGAAAGCCTCCTTCATTGTCATGGCTGTAATTGTATTGAATAATAGTATTGTTACAATTATTATCTGAATCAAACCCTTGAGCATCGCCAGGAGCCTTATGATCGGAAACTTCATTGAACTGTATGAGTGTGTTGTCACAACTCCACGGCCAAATTCCAGCAGCAAATTCTCCATCAGGTAACAGGTCCGGACAATTTTTGATTCGATTATACTCAATTACAGCACTATCGCATCCTATAGGAACGATACCATCTCCTGGAACTCCTTCGATAAGATTGTTTCGTACAACAACATGACGATTCGGATGCCAAAAGTCACGTGTTACATATCCCCACCAAATTATTCCGTTCCGCTCACAACGACGAATAATACAATTCTCTATTGTCAGTCCGTCAAAGATACTCGGTTTCTCTCCTTCATTCACAATATATATCCCCGATCCTCCACCTTGCTTTTTTACGAGACTACCGTTCACATCATGAATATACAGATTTCTTAACGTGATCGAATGAGCTGTACCATAGTTTTCCAAATGAACTTTTACACCGGTCCTACCAGGTAATCTATCCTTTCCGGTATTAACTATCTCCAAATTTTGTATGGTAATTTGAGAAGAGTTATAGACATACACGGCATAAGGAGACTGGTCATATCCTATGATACAAGGATCATGTCCCTTATCTCCATATCCATCAATGATTATGGGAGCTTCCGCTGTTCCTGTCCCATTCAAATAAAGTTCTCCGATAAATGTCTCCCCTTTTTTGAGAAGAATCTTGTCTCCTGGGGAGAGTTTCAGACCTCGAGTCTTTGCTAAATTTTTCCAAGCTTTATCTGGAGATGTTCCATTGTTATCATCACTTCCGTTTGTTGCATCAAAATAATATGAAGTAGAATTATCGGATGATAAATATCCTGATGGTGAAATACAGGCATTAAGAAAAAAAATCAGAAAAACAGATATATATTTGTTCATATTTTTGATTGCCTTCCAGAAAAATAACATTTGTTTTTTGTCTCCGGTAAATATTTTTTGCTTAAAAATGTCTACTTGTTTCATTTGTTTATAATTTAAACTCCCGGCGGATTATTTCCGCCGGGATACGGTTCACCATCCCGGATTTTGTTCCAATTCCGGATTAATATACCTCTCCGATTGTGGAATCGGATACAGATACATACAGTCTTTAAATATTCTTTTCTCTACCAAAACTTTTTTGTAACTGAATGAGCCATCTTCTTTTTTTGTAATGTCAACTCCATATATGTCTGTTGTCTGATCTGCAATCTTCCAACGGCGAATATCCCAAAAACGATGATCTTCAAATGAAAGTTCGACTCTACGTTCATTTCTTAACTTGGCTTTAAACTCATTTAAAGTCAGATTATTTGGAAATGGTGGCATGTCCACATGTACACGGCTTCTTACAATATCTACAGCTTCTTTAGCCGACATCGGATATCCATCTTTATAGTTAGGGTCTCCATATGCTTCAACCATAGCTTCCGCAAAATTTAACAAGATCTCGCTGTAACGCATAATATTCCATACATGTCGTTTGCTTGTCACGAATTCGCTTTTCAAACTGGTGCTTCCGTCTACATATTTTCTTAAGTAGTATCCTGTAACCGTTGCATTTTTTTGTGGCTTTCCACTTCTTCCTCCGTACCAACATTCTACTTGCTCATCATATACCCACCAAGCTCCGTTTTGGGCCACCAATTCATACATACGGGGATCCCTTCCTTCATATGGATTCTGTGAATCATAGCTTGGATCCATATGTTCATAGCCTGCATCAGGTGCAACCGGCAATCCACTTGCCTGCATTTCATACGATTCGACTAAGTTTTCTGTTGGGCAATGTCCCGTATTACCACCACCTTCGATACCTATAGGAAAGTTAACCCGTTCAAACCAGTTATCTTCCCGTTGCATTACTCCAAAAATAAGTTCATTATTATTAGAATAGTTATTATTCCAAAGACTCCATAAATCCGGTAACGGCATGTAACCGAAATCCCAAGCTTTTTCGATGACATCTGCAGCGGCACGTGCAGCAGACTTCCACTTGTCTATATTGCCGGACTTATTGAACAATGGACTTGCTGAATATAGTAAAGCTCTTGATTTCAAAGCCATTGCTGCGCCTCTTGTTGCACGCCCTGTTTCGCTTTTTATCAGTTCTTTGTAACTGATAGGTAAATGAGGAGCAATCGCGTCACATTCATCTACGATAAACTGAATAACCTCATCGAATGACGTCCTTTTTTGCATGTTGGCTTCTTCTTCAGAAAGCAAAGTCGTAATAAGAGGAATATCACCATAACGTTTAGCCAATTCAAAATAAAAATAGGCACGTAAGAATCTTGCCTCGTATGGATAATACTTGAACTGTGCCATGATATCCTCATAATCTTCGTTATGCTTCAATTCATCGAATTCCTGTCCTTCAACTTCTTGAAGAAACATATTCACAGCTCGTATCCCCCTAAAATAATTCCATCGATCATCCAAAGTATTAATAGCACTCCAGGCACCATTGTTGAAACTATGTACAGGTGACAGTTTGTCAACATAAACAGCTTCGTCACATGCTGCAGAACGTAATGCATCTCCACCAATCGTACCAAATGCGGCAGGAACATAAGAGTATATATTAGTTAGGAAATCCCGGGTATATTGGAAACTAGAGAATACTGCATCTTTTTCCAAGAAATCCGATTCATCATATTCCAGATAATTACAAGAACTGGTACAAAGAATCAATATGCTAAGTATCAATAATTTATTTTTCATCTTTTTTATTTTTATGATAAACATTAGAATGCGAGATCAAAACCAAAATGCACAGAACGTTGCGCAGGGTAAGTAGACCAAATTACTTCCGGATCTGTTTCATTTACGTTGTCTATGGAAAAGAGGTCCATACCTTTAGCAAACAACTTGAATTCACGTAAGCGTAAAGACTTTATACAACTTTCAGGCAACTTGTAATAAATTTCCGCTGAGCGTAGTTTTAAAAAAGAAATATTTTTCATGAATACGGAATTTCCACGATAGTTATTTGCACTTTCTGTCGTTGTAAGACGCGGGTATATAGCATCTGTATTGTCTTTTCCTGATCTCCAGCAATTTTCCAGATAATGTTCTGAAATAGTCTGATTATTCATTAGGGGAGCATAAAAGCAACTTAGGCTTCGTTGTATAGTATAATGGCTGGCACCTTGAAACTGAGCATTGATTCCTAATCCCTTATATTCGAAATCGAATCCCATTGAATAGAATAATTCTGGGCAGATTGTATTATATCCCATCGGTACCACATCCAATTCATCTATTCGATTATCACCATTCTGGTCTTTATATTTCAAGTCTCCAGGATATACGGTTGAGAATGTTTGTATCGGACTATTATTAATATCTGCCTGATCTTTGAAGAACCCTATAGCTTCCAACCCGTAAAATTGTCCTAAACGTCTGCCTGTCGATTTCAAGTAATCGTAAGGTTTAAAAGCCTCGTTCATGTTTACAATCTTGTTTCTAGCGAATGCCAGTTGAGCATTGACATTAAAAAAGAAATCCTTCATCTGCTTGCCTACGTTCATACCGACTTCCACGCCATAATTATTAACAATGCCACTTGGAGAGTTGGAAGCCGTAGCTCCAAAGAAACCGGAAGTAATGTTGCCATCTGCAACCATAATATCATATCGATGATCGTAATAGCTTTCTACATTGAAGTCTATCAAGTCCAATATTCGTATATCAACTCCGATATTCGCTTTACTACTTTTTTCGAATGTCGCATTCAAACTTGGCAATTGTCCTTCCGCAATGCCTCCATTTGCAATGAAGTCATCACCGAAAACAAAACCTCCACCTCCCCCAAAAGGATATTTGTCCATATTTTTCCAAACGTCATCGCTCCCTGTTAATCCGTAAGAAAGCCGTAATTTAAGCAGGTCTAACCAATCGATATTGTTCAAAAAAGACTCTTTATTAAGTAGCCAAGCTCCGGAAATTGCAGGAAATACTCCCCAACGATTGGCTTTTGGTAAACGACTGGTCCCTGAAGCAGCGATACTAAAGTCCAAATAGTATTTGTTCAATAAGCCATAATGGCCTGAAGCGATGATGTCTTGATGCATATACGTATTATATTGACCGAGATAAACATTTTTATCCTGCTTATAACGAATAGAAGCGAACAAATTGCTTTGGGAAAAATCTTTCTGATAATTCAAAGCAAATTGAATATTGGAATGTCTGTTCTGATTGTTCAGCCAACTGTTGAATCCTAACTGTTTTTCCTCCTTTCCATATTGGGTGTTTACCGTATCGGTTGGAATACCGCTATTGTCTAAATGCGCAATATTGGACTCATACAAATATTGTTTTGAACGAGCATCCCATGTCTCTGAATAGGCATCAAAACCAATACGGAATTCTGCTGACAACCCTGGAGCCAAAGCTTCCAGATCTTGTGTCAATGTCAGATCCGCCAATAATGTACGGGCATGAGATGTGGTATATCCTGTCGATGATGACTCGGCAACCGGATTCTTCGGATACATGTTTGATCCCCCCCAAATACCGTTATGGCTCCTGACAGGATATGCATTAGCAGGCAAAGCATATAGGGTTTCCATGAGCACTCCATCTGAAATACTGCCAGGAGAATATTTTTCTTTCAGCTTACCAGACAAATTAACCTTTACCCGGGTAGACGATGTTATGTCTATATCCAAGTTTGTACGTACGTTGAGTATCGAATTGGCTAACTGAGTGGAATAGCTTCCTTGATCCGTATTCTTTAACAATCCTCTATCCGATATGAAATTAATCATCGAATAATATCTGATCCGGTTGGATCCTCCGCTTGCAGTGAAATTCACTTGATCTCGCTGCCCATGATCCCGTAACGTTTCATTAAACCAGTCTACATTAGGGAATAAGGTTGGATATTTTCCACTTCTATAAGCTTCAATTTCTTGTTGGGTATATCTGGGAGCCAGACCTTCGTTTGCCAAACCCTCATTAACCGCTTCGGCATAAGTGGCGGCATCAGCCATTTGGGGTAATCGTACAGGTGTAGTGACGCTATGCTGATAGGAAACATGAATGTCAGTTTTACCTTTTTTCCCTCGTTTGGTTTTCACCAAGATTACCCCGTTAGCTCCTCTAATTCCGTATGGAGCCAAAGCAGCAGCATCTTTGAGGATCGTTATTTCCTCAATTTCCTCCAGAACCAGTGAATTTATATCACGCTCCAAACCATCGACAAAAACAAGTATCGAATTGTTATTAAGCGAACCGATTCCTCGGATATTCATGCTTGGATATCCTTCTCCATCCCCATACTCTCCGTTTTGGCGGATAAACAATCCGTTGAGTTTCCCGTAGAGTGCATTGGCGGGATTAATATTCGAACGTTTCATCAATTCCTTCCCACTGACAGTAGAAGCAGAAATGGTCGTTTCATCAAATTGTAACATATCAGATCCTGTCGTTTTTTCTTGTGCCCAGACAGAAGCAATGCATAAAACAGGTAGTGATATGATGGTTATTAATTTATTCCTCATTTTATTATTCTGATTTTGTATTAATGACTGGTTAGCATCACCATCCCGGATTTTGAATCAATCCGTACGATTTGTTGATTTCATTACTGGGAAATGCACTTAAATACCATTTAGGGGAGAATTTCCCAGGATTTGCCCATTGTCTAAGTTCTCCATTTTCAGCCGGTTTGAATAATTTATATTCATACTTGAACTCGCTGGTTTCCGGATCCTTAGTAATAACAACTCGGTGTGGAGTTTTTTGGAAGATATCCACCCGCTTATAACGAATCATATCAAACCATCTGACTTCTTCATAAGCAAATTCGCAAACCCGTTCGTTCATCAGTGTTTCCAGAAAATCCTTTTTGTTCAATCCCGCTTTCAAATGACCGATATTAACGCGATCACGCAATTTATTGACACATTCATAAGCTAGTGTCATGTCCCCGTTTGTCTGGCAAATAGCTTCAGCATATCCTAAATACAACTCAGGTAATCTTAAATAAGGCCATTGAACCACTTTTCCGGATATCTCTGCAGGCCATTCAAACAAAGGACCACCACCACCATCGAGGATGAATTTACGTGGGCGATAACCGGACATGAATGCTCCATATGATCCTTCAAAGTCTTGATAATGTTTACCTCCTACATATATTTCAGCAATACCACCATAATATTTGTCTCCATTTACAACTACTGTTTCATATAAGCGGGGATCACGTTGTTCATACGGGTGTTTCGGATCATATAATTTACTTTCTGTGATAGGTAAACCATCTATCATTGGAAACATATCAACAAGTTCCTGTGTCCCACAGGCAGTACCGGCATCACCGGCTGTTTCATAATAGCTCCATCCCCAAGTCCAATAATCAGGTACGGTATAACCATAATGTGTAGCAATGATTGCTTCTCCTGTACCCCGATCAAGATAACCGGAACGAAACGCTTGTCTGGGATCCGATTTATAGACTAAACCATATTGTCCATTCTTATTCAATTCATCGAAAAATGCTTTATGAGCTGCCAATGCTTGTGTCCATAGTTCAGGTTTATAACTTCCAAACCACATCAAACGTTTATCTGCTGCTTCACCTGGCATATATGGTTCTGAACTGTTAAACAATGGGCTGGCAGCAAACAATAGGATACGTGCCTTTAACCCCATTGCCGATGCTTTTGTTAATCGTCCTTCCCATTCTCGGTTTTCAGCAGCAGACATAGCCCAAGGCAATACATCTGCTGCCTCATCCAATAGATTTACAATAAAATCAAGCGTTTCCTGTACAGTACCTCTTTCTTTTTGCATATCTTCATTCGCTGTGTATGCATGATCCACAATCGGTACCCCTCCATAATGGCGAAACAAATCACAATAGTGCATAGCGATAATAACTTTTGCTTCTGCTTTTAAACGTTGTTTTTCAGCCTCTTTCATATCAGGAACTCGGTCTACATTTTCAATAAACAACCATGCGCGACGAATGCCTAACCAACAAGGTCTTTGATAGTAGCTGTATTTGGATGAATAGCCATTATTTTCATAATCGGCAGAATAAGTGCCATTATAATGTATAGCAGCTCCTGATACACCATCAGTCCAAACATTGGAATAAACAAGGTCGGTCAGGCAATCCAGAGGATCTGAGCCCATCAGTTGATTACCTTGATTACCTAAGTTCAGACCATAATGCAATGTGGCATACGCACTCCAAAGGGCTGTCCGTGCATATTGCGCATTAGAATAAATTACATCGATATCGACATCATTGGAAGGAGCTTTTTCTAAGAAGTCATCTCCAAATTTTAAATCCTGACAAGACAGGAAAGAACCGATAAATCCTGCAAGGACAAATATATGTTTAATATTTATTCGTATCATATTCAACAATATCAAAAATTAAGATTAAGACCAATATTAAAAATCATCTGAAGAGGATATTGAAACTGTTTGTCGTCAGTTGCTTCCGGATCTGCTATTTTCAAATGATCAAATGTCAGTAAATTTTCGCCAGAAGCGTAAATACGCATATTTTTCAAATGAATCTTTTTCATCCACTCCCCCTTGAACGTATATCCGATTTGAACATTTTTCAGACGGATATAGGAAGCATCCTTTAGCCAAAGGGTTGAATTTCGAGTGTAATTATTCGCATTCGCTGCACCTGAAAAACGAGGCGTTTTAGCTGTTTCTGCGGTTTCCGGTGTCCAATGGTCATCAATCATATATTGTAACAGTCCGTAATTTCCACCGCCGAAAGGAACACGTAACCCAGCACTTATAAAGCGTGACACCTTTCCGCTACCTGCCCAAAGCATACTGAAGTCGAATCCTTTATATTCAAATCCAGCGGTGATGCCTGCAGTCAATTGCGGGTATATAGGATTACCAATGGGGCACTGATCATTGTCGTCAATTATATTATCACCATTCAAATCTTTATATTTGGCGTCCCCAGGCTTTAGGTCGAGCTTATGATCCGGAAGCTTCCCGGATTCAAGATCAGCTTCTGTTACAAAACCGTCAAAGATAAAACCGAAAGGTTGTCCAACGGATTGTCCTGTTTCATATAACCAAGGATACTTGTGTGGTATCTCATCCTTATAGACAATTTTATTTTTTGCATATGAGAGGTTTCCATTGATCCAGTATTTAAAGTCTCCTATGGAGTGATTCCATTTCAGAACCAACTCGAATCCTTTGTTATCAACTTTGCCAATATTAACAACAGGCATTGTTATAGCTATAAAATTCGGAGCTGTATTGCGTGTTGTAAGGATATCGTGACGTTTCTCGATGAAATAATCAAAAGATCCAGATAAATGCTCATCCAATATTGAAAAATCCAAACCGTAGTTTTGCTTTCCTGCTTTTTCCCAAGAGACAAGAGGATTCCCCATTTGTAACTCGGTTGCTCCGTCACGATTTCCAGAAACGTCCACTCCGAAATTATAACTTGTTCCATAAGGATTGTAAGCATCAGGCAAATAGAAAAAGCGTGATTTAGTATTCATCAGGTCATTTCCGACTATTCCATATGATCCTCTAATTTTTAAGTAGTTTATAAAAGACTGATTTTTCATGAACTTTTCTTCAGAAAGAATCCAGCCGGCAGAAAAAGCTGGAAAAATTCCATATCGATGTCCTGGCGCAAAATTTTCCGAACCATTATAACCTACGTTAAAATCAACCATATAACGATTGTCAAAATTATAGGTAGCTCGTCCGACCAAACCTACATATCCGCGAGGAATACTAACATAGTCGAATTGAGCTGGATCTGGATATTGGTCACGCCACTGATTATACAAAATCAAAGCACCAACTTGATGTTTCCCAAATTTGCGATCATAGTTCAAACTACCTTCCAAATACCAATTTCGCCCACGATCAGTAGATTCCTCAAAATACAACTGGCTTTCTTCACGGAATTTTCGGAAGAATAATTCATTGGTTTCCGGATCTCTATGCGCAGTGTAATAGGGGATTTCTTTGTAACGGTTTTTCCTATGTGTATAGCCGCTATTATAAGAACCTTTTATATTAAGAGATAGCCCTTTAGTCAAAAAATCCAACTTTTGTTGCAAAGAAAGGTCCAAATTGATTTCGTTATAAATACGTTGGTTATATCCTTTCCCGAAAAAACATTCAAATGGATCGGCATTTTCCAAGGCTCCTTTGTCCCAACCGATGTTATCCGGACTTGTATGTATCCATTTACCATCATAAAGTCCGGCTCCTCCGAACGGAGTGACTCTTGTCAAGAATGTAAAAAGGTTGCTTTTAGTATTAGGTTCTTTAGTATCTTCAAGACGACCTCCTAAATTGATTTTTAATAGAGTGGAACGTGTCACATCGATGTCTAGATTTGCACGATAGTTATATCTGTTGTAAGTAAAATTAGAATTATATCCAGCATCGAAAGATCGAAACAGACCGTCTTGTGTCAAAATACCTACAGAAGTAAAATAACGTACACGGTCGGTTCCACCTGATATGCTCAAGTTATGCTGAGACTGAAAAGATGTTGGTTTTAGGATAAGTTCCATCCAGTCCATATCCGGATAAAGTAAAGGATCTGTATGATTTTTGAAAGCATCCAAGATCTTCTCGCCAAATACAGGACTGGCTCCATCGTTTGTCAGTTTCTCGTTAAATGCAACAGCGTAGTCATAACTGTTGGCATATTCATAAAGCCGGATCGGCTTTTGCAAACTGGCTGATGTCGATACAGATATTTGAGCTTTACCTTCTTCTCCTCGTTTCGTAGTTACTAAAATGACCCCATTTGCCCCACGAACACCAAATACGGCTGTTGCAGAAGCATCCTTCAGCACGGTTATATTTTCAATTTCGTTGGGATCAAGACGAAAAAAAGAGCGCTCGACACCATCGACCATAACTAATGGTGCAGCTCTTTTAGCATCAAGGGAACCTATACCACGTACGAATATAGCAGGATCATCAGCTCCAGGTTGACCGGAATATTGAATAGTTGATAATCCAGGAACTTTACCAGTCAATGCTTGTGCAATATTTGGAACAGGTGATTTCAAAATATCTTTAGTTCCAACGGAAGATACAGCCCCCGTGACTGTAATTTTCTTTTGTGTTCCATATCCAATAATCTGGACTTCGTCCAACATTTCGGAATTCTCATTTAAAGTGATGTTCAGATTGCGATTATTTTTAATCAAGACAATCTGATCCTCATATCCAATATATGAGAACTTGATTTTGATAGAAGTAGACGGCACGTTTAAAGTAAAGTTCCCATTACTGTCTGTCATGGTTCCGATGGTAGTCCCTTCTACAATAACATTGACTCCGGCCATTGGTTCTCCTGACTGGTCTCTGACATTTCCTTTCACAGAAATTGTTTGTTGTGATACATGAGACAAACCAGTTGTTTGTTTTTTAAATGAAGTTGGCATGCTCATTCTTTCCCCAGCCTGTATATTTTGGGCTGTGGCCATTCCGATTAGAATAAGCATAAGACTTCGTGATACAAGTTTTTCCATTTATAGATGTTTTATGGTAAAATTTTATGACAAAGTAACATGTTTTAGACATTATGAGAAGATGAAATTTTATTCAAATGTGTTCAAAATCTATTCATGATATTCCATTATATGGTTAAAATTCAAGATTCAGCTATTTCAGAACCATAAGTTTAACATTATTGATAGAGATATAAATATCTAAAATCCGTCTATTTTTAGAATAACTGTAATAAATCTCATCCGCTGTAAATGAGATGATCTCCATTTACAGCGTACTTATAGTTTAAACAAACGGTTTATGCTAAAGAACTGATGAATATTATACATAAATATTAGTAAGTCTGAATGAAAATAAAGCAATATCTTTTTCCTCCTTTAGATTGTTTGAAAACTTTATTTTTCAATCTTTGAACTGTTAATTTGTAACTTGTTCGTTAAAAAGAAGATGTGCCTTAGTTTTGACATATCCCCTTGCTTTTTCTTTTGTTTTCAGTGATCCGTCTGGAATCTGAATGTTATTTATAACATGACTGATTATCAAATCGATTTTGAGTGTTGCCATTTCAATCCACTGATTCCACCTTGTGACAGTTTCTGCATTATACTTGCGGTCTAATCGACAATCCTGTTATCTTTATATGACAGGAAGAAAATATAAGATATTATTTGAATAGACGATATAACTTTATAGATGCTAAAGTCGTTGTCGCAACAGAAGAGGATATTGTTGTAACTCCAAAAGCATATGACGGCTTTTAACAACCATATGTAGGTCATAATACAGTCCGGGGATTATGCTTTGGTATCCTAAAAGAGGTAAACGTAATCCTTAATTTCTGCTTAATACTTATTTTGTACTTTGACTAACAAACTTAATTGGAACTTGAATCTTCGCTTAATTGGACAATTTGACGATATTCTCCGGCAACCCATACGCTATCGTTTTCCTCGAAAACTGTTTGGGATGAAAGATTCATTATCGGTCTCCCGTCCCGTTCGATACCCAAGATTAGACATGCGTCCTTTTCCCGAATGCCAGACTGTTGAATTGACTGACCGATCAACTGAGATCCCGGTTCAATATTGAATTGCTCTATTTTTATATTTTTATTGGTGCTTTGTGTCAACCGATCTCTATGTTCTTTTTCCTGTTTTTGCATTATTCCTTGGAAGATATCCAATTCTTCATCTGTTCCAACAATTATGATCTTGTCAAAAGGGTAAAGGCGTTCCTCACCTTTTGGTATATTGATTTGTTGTTCACCTCGAATGATAGAAACGACGTTTATTCCATATTGTTGGCGGAAGTTGACCTCTTTCAAACTCCGACCGACAAGGGAAGACGCTTGGTCAACAGTGAAATCGATCAAGTGCAAATCATTGAAAGGTAAAGATTCCAGAATTTTGTCGGTCAAAGGGCTTTCAATGTTTGATCCATTTGTTTTCCCGTTGAAATTATCAATAAATCTTTTTTCGATTGAGAGAGAACGCTTTTTCAGTTTTTTGGATAAGATAATCATTGCCAATATCAACAGGGTAACAATAAATCCGACACCGGATGCCACGTTTAATATATGAACTATAACCGGCATTAGGATACTTGCGCAAAGGAGTATCTTTATTGCTATCAGAGAAACCAATGGCCCCCGGTTATATTTGCTGTCATTCCATAATTTCTGAAATTCAGGAGAATGATTCTTTTTCATAATGATGGCCCAAAGGAAAGGCAATATAACAGCCAGAATAATAGATAAGCTCAATAAAGCCCCTTTGATTCCAGATATGTTTTCGCGAATAATTGGATTTATATAAGTGAAAAATAGGATGATGCTGAATATTGTCAATACTGTATATAGTATTACATCCAGTAACATAGATTTCAACAACTTATTCCATGTACTTTTATGTTTGACAGTGTTGGACCCGGAAGAATAGCGGTTCAACATTAGTTTTACAGATGAAGGCAAATGATTTTCGATCAATTGATAGGTCGGAATTGCCAAACGGATCATATAAGGAGTAAGAAATGTTGTAACAACCGATACAGCGACAATAACAGGATACAGATAATCGTCCGTTACTTTCAAGCTAACTCCCAATGAAGCAATAATGAACGCGAATTCACCTACTTGAGTCAGGGAGAATCCTGATTGCAGGGCTATCTTCAAAGATTGTCCGGACAAAAGGATGCCAAGGCTTCCGAAAAAGACTTGTCCGACGATTACCAATATGGTTAAGATACAGATTGGGATAAGGTATTCGATTAATAAGTCCGGTTGTATCATCATACCTACAGAGACAAAAAATATGGCAGCAAACAGATCTTTTACTGGTTTTACCAGCTTTTCTATCTTTTCGGCCTCAATAGTTTCCGCTAATAATGATCCCATGACGAAGGCTCCAAGTGCAGAGGAGAATCCAGCTTTAGTCGCAATCATAACCATACCCAGACAGAATCCTAATGCTATGATCAATAAGGTTTCGTCGTTAAGAAACGGTTTGACCTTTTTTAGAAAACTTGGAATAAGATAGATTCCGAGTAATGACCAAAATATAAGAAACGCTCCTAGCTTTAGAATGCTTTTCAACATTTCCATTCCTTCAACTTGCTGGCTGACTGCTAAAGTCGAAAGCAAGACCATCAGAACAACGGCAACTAAATCTTCGACAACTAAAACACCCAATACAACTCCGGTAAATTTTTGCCCTCGAAGTCCCATGTCATCAAATGCCTTGAATACAATTGCTGTGGATGACATAGAAAGCATACCCCCTAAAAATATGCTGCTTATATGTGAGAAGCCAAGTGCGTTTCCTGCTGCATAGCCTAGAAACATCATTCCGGAAACTATGGTTATAGATGCAATAACGGCTGTGCCTCCTACAGTCATCAACTTCTTGAAAGAGAATTCTAACCCCATGGCAAATAAAAGAAATATAACGCCTATGTCTGCCCATATTTTTATATTGGCAGGATCGGATACTGTTGGTATATAAGGTACGGCAGGTCCGGCAATAATACCGGCAACAATATACCCCAAAACGACAGGTTGTTTCAACCATTTAAAAACCAATGTAATTATTCCCGCAGCAATTAATATAACTGCCAGGTCGGAAATTAGAGGTGCAATTTCAGACATGTTATTTATTATTATGTGCTTGCAAATTTACATATTAACTTAAAACTTTGTTGGAACAAAATAAAATACTCTTGTTCTAAAATCATAATATAACGTGAGTTCGAAACAAGCATAAATATCGTCTGTTTCAAGCATTATTACAAGTAGTATGTCTGCAAACATCTGAAGCACTTATTGTTACGGAGCGTTTGCTGGGTACGGAGACTTATGTCAAGTAGATGGCAGGTTTCTTGGCAGTCTACCCATTCCCCCCATTTTTTCATCGTACATTTTGCAGATAGGATTAAAAAATAATAATGCAATAAAGATATATGTATTATATTTGTGGCAATCAGTTAAACAGTATTTGAATGTATCCAAATACTGTTTAACTGATTCTATATTAGAGAAAAGTCGAAAAAATGAGATATGATACAGATATATTGATAATAACTAAAAAAGAAAGGATTTTTTATGAAAATGATTTTTTTATGGGCTATATTTGGGGTTGTCATGATCAGTTGTAATTCTTCTCAGAAGAATAATGCCCCAATTAAGAACAGCGAAATAAAAACAGAAAGCCAAGCCCATACTTCTAATTTATTTGGAACTTATGAGGGAACTCTTCCTGCAGCAGATTGTGAAGGCATAAAAACGATATTAGTTATAAATGAAGATAAAACCTATACCTTGAAGAGCGAATACATAGGGAGGGAAGATGCAACATTTGAAACTAGTGGTATATATCATATAATAGGGGATTCAATAATGGAATTAGTCACTCCTTCTTCAGGAGAAAAGACCTATTATAGAATGCTAAATAATAGACAAGTAATGCTGTCCGATAAAGAAGGAACCATTAGTCAAAGTCTTTTGGCTGAGCATTATATTTTAAATAAAAAATAACAGCCTATTCTCTTTGTTATTCTCTAAACAAGACGGAAAGTAAGACAAGAACTGCATTGGACAAATAGAATAAATGAAAAGTGAGAACAAATGCCCTGTTGATATGCTCTCTAATCTCAAGTGCAATCATTTCATGGGATGATTGTACTTGAGACGGGCGATTTCAAATGTGGTCCGTTTGTCCTTCAGCCTTTGTCGGATCGAGAATTTGCTTCTTATCCCTTTCATTTCTTCGGAAACGGTCTGGTCCAAAATCCTCGTGTATATTTTGTTGTCCTGATGTCTGTATGTCCGAGCATTTTCACAACGGATTCCATTGAAATCCTGTTGGCTAGCGCGACGGTGGCGAATGTATGTCTAGCCATAAAATGATGTTACAAAATTAATTTCGAACTATGTAAAAAAAGAAAAGGTCTTCAAGACTGAAGACCTTCTTTGGTGATCCGCCTGGGTTATGAACCAAACGTTATTTCTTCCTCAATATCAGTACTTTCAGAAATTTTGGCTTTGCATCCGTCACGCTTTAGTCCTTAAAAACTGTCTGCTGTTGTCCGGTGTCTGTCTGCCAACATCTTGGGTTCAAATGTACGCATTATTTTTGAATTATGCAAGTGGTTGATTATGAATATATATAGTTCAAGTGCAAGGTGCAAGCGTATATATATACGCACTTGCACCTTGCACTGAAAAAAAATATGATGAAATTTGCTATCTCGAATATTGTTCGTATATTTGCGAACAATATTCGAGATATGGAAGAAAAGAAAGATTATACTGTTACGCAGGAACAGTTGGCAAGATTTGCCAAAGCATTGGGACATCCTGCCCGAATTGCTATTATGCACTTTTTGGCAAAGCAGAAAACGTGTTATTTTGGGGATATTCACGAAGAACTTCCCATTGCCAAAGCAACCGTATCACAGCACTTGAAAGAGTTGAAAGATGCAGGACTTATACAAGGAGAGGTTGAAACGCCTAAAGTGAAATACTGTATCAACCGAGAGAATTGGCAATTGGCTCGTGAACTCTTTAAGGAGTTTTTCGGGCAATGTATCTGTAAATCGGGGGAGTGTTGCTGATAATCCCCTTTTTTTAATATTAATGTTCGTTGTTTTGCGAATTACGTTTAATATAATAAATTTATAAATTATGGAAATTAAAGTATTAGGAACAGGCTGTGCAGGTTGTAAGGCTCTGTATGCAACGGTTGAACAAGTAGTAAAAGAATTAGCTTTAGAAGCGGTAATAACCAAAGAAGAAGATTTGATGAAGATTATGGAATACAATGTAATGACACTTCCTGCCCTCGTTGTTGACGGTAAGGTTGTGGCAAAGGGCAAACTTTCTGCCAAAGAAGTAAAAGATGTATTAACCAAGTAAATCAGATTATGATGAAACGCTTTTTATTCCTTACCATTGCTTGTTTGTTTTCTATTTGTGGAATGGCTCAGATTGCCGCAGATACCTATGTGGAAGTTCTTTATTTTCATGGGAAACAACGTTGTGTAACTTGCAAAGCCATTGAGAAATATACGAAAGAAGTGGTCAATGCAGATTTGGCAGAGTTGGTTAAAAATGGCAAACTACGTTTCAAAGAAGTAGATATTTCAACTCCCGAAGGCGAGAAGCTGGCAGAGAAATATCGTGTAAGTTGGTCTTCTCTTTATGTTAATAAATGGAAGAACGGTAAAGAAGAACGTAACGACATGACACGCTTTGGCTTTCAGAATGCCCGAAACAATACATCGGCTTTCAAGAAAGAATTAAAACAGAAAATCAATTAGTCGCTAAAATAAATACAGTTTTATGGAATACTTGCAAACATGGTTGGATAATAGTGAGATACCTATTATTACCGCTTTTCTGCTCGGTCTGTTGACTGCTGTAAGTCCTTGCCCATTGGCTACCAACATTACCGCTATTGGATTTATCAGTAAGAATATAAATAACCGTAACCGGATATTTACAAATGGTGTTTTATATACTTTAGGGCGTGTATTGGCTTATTCTGCATTAGGCGCAATACTTATCGCAATACTCCGAAAGGGTGCAGATATGTTTGCCATACAAAAAGGTATCAGCGAATGGGGGGAACTGCTGCTTGCTCCTGCTTTGATGTTGATAGGGCTGTTTATGCTATTCGGAGATAAATTGCAATTACCTAAGTTCGGATTTTCCGCTACTGAAAAGACAGAAAAACTAAAAGGCTCATGGGGTAGTTTGTTGTTGGGGATATTGTTTGCCATGGCATTTTGTCCGACCAGTGGTCTATTTTATTTTGGCATGCTTATTCCCATGTCAGCTATGGAAAGTGAGGGGTATTTGCTACCTGTCATTTTTGCATTGGCAACAGGGCTCCCAGTTATGCTTGTCGCTTGGATTTTGGCATACAGTGTAGCAGGGATAGGAAAGTTTTATAACCGTGTGCAGACTTTTCAGAAGTGGTTTAATAACATGGTAGCTATACTGTTTATTTTGGTTGGCATTTATTATGGATTGATAAATTGGGGTATAATATGAAAATTTTAATTTTATGTACAGGAAATAGCTGTCGCAGCCAAATGGCGCATGGTTTCCTGCAATCGTTTGATAAGAATATACAAGTGTATTCCGCTGGTACGCATCCGGCTGAGAAAGTTAATCCTTTGGCTGTTAAGACAATGGCAGAAGTTGGCATTGATATAAGTAAGCATATTCCTACCAATGTAACTGCTTATTTAAGTGATACATGGGATTATGTGATAACAGTATGCGGTAGTGCTAACGAAACGTGTCCGGCTTTTGAGGGCAATGTAGGGAAACGGTTGCATATTGGTTTTGATGACCCCTCGGAAGTAATAGGGACAACGGACTTCATCAGAAGCGAATTTGAAAGAGTGCGTAATGAAATCAAGAATGAATTTGCCAAGTTCTACATTACAGAGATAAAAAAACAAGAACTGCCTAAATGTGCTTGTAATCGCTAATTTTTTAGGTAATATGTTCGTATTATTACAAACAATAATAGGATTATGATACAAAGGTTTGCAGATTGGCTGGTGTATGACATCTTCGGTTTGGATGCTTCAACAGCTTTAGGAGAAGCTATAAACTTCTTCTTTTACGATACGATAAAGATTTTGATATTATTATTTTTTATCAGCGTGATAATGGGAATTATAAATGCTTATTTCCCGATAGAACGTTTGCGCAATTATTTGACCTCTCGTAAACTATATGGATTGCAATATTTCTTTGCAGCCTTATTTGGTGCTATTACCCCGTTCTGTTCCTGTTCTTCCATACCGCTGTTTATCGGGTTTGTGAAAGGGGGGATTCCTTTAGGGGTAACATTCGCCTATTTGATAACCTCGCCTTTGGTGAATGAGGTTGCTGTTGCCATGTTTATCGGCACTTTTGGGTTGCGTATTACTTCTATTTATGTGATTAGCGGTATTCTGTTAGGTATGGTAGGTGGATTTATTTTGGGCAAGATGAAATTGGAGCCTTATTTGAGTGATTGGGTAAAACAAATTCAGCAAAACTCAACTTCCGACTCCGGAACATGGGAAAAAGAGCATACTCCGTTCTTTAGACGATTGCCGATTATCATGCAAGAAGCATGGGGCATTGTCAAAGGTGTACTTCTGTATATCCTTATCGGCATCGGTATCGGTGCATTTATGCACGGCTATGTACCGGAAGGATTTTTTGAGCAGTATATGTCTAAGGATAATTGGTTTGCAGTTCCTTTATCAGTAGTGTTGGCAGTTCCAATGTATGCCAATGCTGCCGGAATAGTACCGGTAATTGAAGTTTTTGTAGCTAAGGGTATCCCCATAGGAACTGCGCTTGCTTTTATGATGGCAGTTGTTGGGCTGTCATTGCCCGAAGCTACGCTGTTGAAAAAAGTAATGACTTGGCGGCTGATAGGGATATTCTTTGGATTGATAACCTTATTTATTATTGTATTAGGTTATCTTTATAACATTGTGTTATAGCGCAATATGTTGTGAGTATGGAATATGCAGCAATTAAAAGCTACGTTAGTAAATTACTCTTTCAGATACAGACCGAAATAAATATTTCTAATTCTGACGAATGTATAGGGATTGATAGGGCGTTACACATGATGCGTTTTATTAGACCTTTGTGTGATGAACTTAGGAAGTATACAGTAAATTATCAGTTTAGGGACGAGGCGGAAGAAATCTATTTCTTTAAAGAACTAAAGCCGGAAGTATTAAGTAAATATATGTACTACAACAAAATTTATGTTATAGAAAGCAAATTCCCAACAGGTAGTGATGTTGCACAAAAAGAATATCTGTACAATGAACTAAATAGTTTAACATTCTATTTCAGTAGGAATTTGGACTTTTACCAGTATTACCGTTCTAAATCTACTTATTTGGATAGATACTATTTTACCCGAAATCAAAATGATTTACGAATATGTACAGACAGTTCCCATATTGATAAAGACCCTCTATATTCAACCGGATATGATTTTAAAGTGGCTAAAATTATTACTAACGAACTGTTGAAAATCTATTTGACTAACAGATTGCAAGAATTGGAGCGTATTGTACAGCGCAAAGCGGATAACGGACAGGTTGTAGAAACTATTTTGCGTTGGACTGGCTCTAAAAGGGCGTTGGTAGAACTAATTTATGCTTTAGAAGCGAATGGGGATTTTAATAAAGGAACGGCTACTTTAAAAGAGATTGCAGGATATTTTGAAAATGTGTTCAGTATAGATATTGGTGATTTATATCATTCTTATTTGGAAATGCGAAGCCGTAAAATAAATAGAACTCGGTATTTGGAGACATTGCAAAAAAGTCTGCTCCGAAGAATGGATGAAAACGATACATGATGCGAGTTTTATTTTCTTTTCGCAAGTAATTATATTCTTGATAATAAATAAACCATTCAGTATTTCAATCAATATTGAATGGTTTATTGTTTTCAATCAATCCAGTTTTCTTGAAATCTTGCTTTCAATCAATCAGGCTATCAATATTTCAATAAAACAAGATTGCAGAATTACAAAAATAAACTCATCGGTCGGGGAACGCCCAGCGGCAAGGGGCGGGACCACCCGTCCCGACGAGCGAAAAAATCTTTAGTTAGGGAATGTCTTTCTTTCATTGGCAACACGAGTTCGGAGTGAATTTGCCCAAGGTGTTTTGCGGCACGGAAAACAGATTTGTGTGCCACAAATCACACCTTGCTGTTATCTGACGATAACACGATTTCAACGGCTGGCAGTACGATTTGGAACGTCCAGTTTTTGAGCCAACATTTCCATGTCGTTACTTACTTTCAAATCGGTAATCCTTGCATAAATTTGAGTAGTCCGGATATTGGTATGACCTAAAATTTTAGATACCGTTTCAATCGGTACACCATTAGCAAGCAGCACCGAAGTAGCACACGAATGCCGGGCTACATGATAGGTCAAGGTCTTTTCAATTCCGCAAATGGCTGCGATTTCTTTTAAGTAATCATTCATTTTCTGATTGCTGATAACTGGTAAAATCTTACCGTTTGGCAATTTGTCTCTGTACTTTTCCAATATGGCTTTTGGTATATCCAGCAATCGAACGGTAGATGTAACATTTGTTTTGTGTCTTTTCCGTATAATCCACAAATTACCGTCAAATCC
>ULVT01067180.1_pt1 | contig 50620 bp, 76 predicted proteins | sample 1959701 | NCBI WGS metagenome assembly ULVT01 (sample SAMEA4835793, study PRJEB28245) | human gut metagenome | biome: gut microbiome; material: fecal sample | place: Denmark | collected 2008
CCAGAAATGCAAGCTTTGGGACTTAAATTGCAGGATTATGATATCTATAGCCCCGACTCAGCTTCCTTGAAAGATGCCGTCGTCATTTTCGGAGGCGGTTGTACGGGCGAGATCGTTTCGCCGGAAGGATTGCTCCTGACCAACCATCATTGCGGCTACGGTTGCATCCAGCGCCACAGCACGCTGGAACATGACTACCTGACAGACGGCTTCTGGGCCATGTCGCGCGATCAGGAACTTCCGAACCCCGGCATGACCGTCACTTTCATCGATAAAATAGAAGACGTGACCGACTATGTGAAAAAGGAACTGAAAAAAGATACCGATCCTAACAGCATGAACTTCCTATCTCCGAAATTTCTGAACGGACTGGCAAAAGCAAAAGTCGGAGAAAAGTTCCTGCAGGACAATCCAGGCACAGAAGTTGAGATAAAGGCGTTCTATGGCGGCAACCAGTATTTCATGTTCACAAAGAAAATCTATTCCGATATCCGCCTGGTAGGAGCTCCTCCCTCATCGATCGGAAAGTTCGGCGCAGATACCGACAATTGGATGTGGCCGCGCCATACAGGCGACTTCTCCGTTTTCCGTGTCTATGCCGATGCGAACGGCAATCCGGCTCCTTACTCTGACAAGAATGTCCCGCTTCGTCCGAAACGCTGGTTCAAGATCTCATTGAAAGGCGTCCAGGAAAATGACTATGCCATGATGATGGGATTTCCCGGCCGTACCAATAAATATTATACTTCCTGGGAAGTGGCGGAACGCCGTGATATTGACAACACGATCCGTATCCACATCCGTGACTTGCGCCAGAAAGTTATGTTGGACGAGATGTTGAAAGATCCAGCTGTCCGGATTCAGTATGCCAGCAAATATGCAGGCTCAACGAATGCTTACAAAAATGCGATCGGTAGCAACTGGGCCATAAAAAAACGTAATTTCGAACAAATGAAAAAGGAGGAACAGGACAAACTGATTGCCTGGTCCAACAAAATGTGCGAACCGAGCTACCCCGATGCCCTGATGGCGATCGAACAGATCGTATCGGACCGTAAAGACCTACGTTTCCGCAGTTGGATGTTGGATGAAGCGATCCTGCGAGGAATTGAATTTACAAGTGTGCCAACCCAAATGGATATGGTCATAGAAGCCTTGAAAGGGAAAGACAAAAAAGCCAGACAGGAACAACTCCGGCTGTTGGAACGGGCTTATCATGGATTTGCCAACAGCAATTACTCGGCCGACGTAGATAAGAAAATCGCCAAAGTGATGCTGAAAGAGTACCGCAGCCAAGTCGATCCGAAAGCACAACCGACCTATTTCGAATTAATCGACAAGAAGTTCAAAGGAGACACAGACCGATTCGTCGACTATCTGTTCGAGAAATCCATCTTCGGCAGTGAGGATAATTTCAATAAATTCCTCTCTCGTCCGTCTGTCAAAGCACTGGAAAACGACCCGATGATTCTTTTTGCCAAGTCTGTCCGTGCAGAAGAAGCCAATCTGAAGAATGCGTTAAAAGAATTTGAAGATGGGTATGCAATGGCTCACCGTAGTTATGTAAAAGGTTTGCTGGCCATGTACGGCGATCGTGCCAATTTTCCCGACGCCAACTTTACCCTGCGCCTCACCTACGGACAGGTAAAAGGGTACAGCCCGCGCGACTGCGACTACTATGGCCATCAGACAACACTGGACGGAGTGATGGAAAAAGAAGATTCCACCAACTGGGAATTCGTAGTACCAACCCGCTTGAAAGAACTGTATGCTGCCAAAGATTTCGGACGCTACAAAACTTCCGACGGAAAAATGCCAGTTGCCTTCAGTACAACCACCCATTCGACCGGTGGGAACTCCGGTAGCCCTGTGATGAATGCAGACGGTGAACTGATCGGTATCAATTTCGACCGCAATTGGGAAGGAGTCGGCGGCGACATCCAATATCTCCCCGATTACCAACGCAGTATCATTGTCGACATCCGCTACGTTCTCTTCATCATGGACAAATATGCCGGAGCGGGATATTTGTTGGATGAGATGGAAATTGAAGAATAACTTTACACCAAGAGAGACTTGGCAGATCATAACGCTATGCATTAACTACCCTAACTCATAAAGATAACACTATGCTTTACGGGTGTTATATTTTGTTTTTCATAAAACAAACTGTCGGCAGCATTCTCAAAAGGGTATAGGCTATTTCCGAAAAGCCTATACCCTTTTTATCATCTCCCTATAGCCTGTCCTCGTATAGGTCATAGGCTATATTTTTTCACCTTTAGGCTATCTTCCAAGGGACAGGAAACCTAATAAAACGACTCACGACTACTTTTGAATAAATGTTTTCGACAACTTTATGGTTTACCATTCACCTTCTAATCATATGCTTTGTTTAACAAGGCTTATGGAAGGTGAAGGTAATCCGTAAGAGTGAAGGAGGACATGAGCTTATCCTCATCTCTTAAACCTTTATGAAACAAAAGGTACAAGCAAAAGGTGACAACAAAAGCTATCAGTTACACCTGCAAAAGCTATGACTTATGGGATGAAAAGTCATCGGTTATTACCAGAGAAGTACCTTTTGCCACCGCTTTCCGGATATTATACCTATAAACCAAACATGCCGTCACAAAATAAAATATGCACTGTACCCACAAGGTAATATATTCGGGTTGTATCTCGCTCATCGAAGCCCCCATCGAGTTCAGCTTGACATAGGCCATTGTCGCCGGGGCTGCCGGGATGAGATAATGCACCAATTTCCAATACCAAGGCATCAGTTCCATCGGGTATGAGACACCGGAAAGAAAGATGAGGCCGACAGAGAAGAAGGCGATCATCAGAAGCGGCGCATCGGAGTCCGTAAAGAACAGGGACGCCGTAAGCCCGAAAAAACTAGTCGCCAACAAGAAAGGAATCATCAGCATAATGACATACAGCGGGTTGCCGATATCTGGGAGGCCAAACATCAAGGGGATCAACCCTAATAGGAACAAAGCGAAAACCGCATACAACATACCATAGACAAATGTCTTGCCAATCACAACCTGCGCCATCCGTTCCAAAGAGAGGTTCACAGGATTGCCGGCAAAACGGACAATCAAGCCGCTATGCCGTTCGTCGCCACTAATCATAGCGATCACCATCATCAACGTCTGGAAGATGATCACGACCAGAACCGAAGGAATCAGGTAAGTTCCATAACCCTCAGTCGGGTTGTAGAGGGCAGTTCCGACCACCTCGACTGCCTGGGCAGAGGCTAGCTTCGTGGTAGCCTCCTTAGGCAGGAATACCAACATCTCCGGCCGGTAGTCATCGTTCAGCGCCAACATGGAGGCGGCCGAAGCTTCCTGCATGGCAAGGTAGTAAAGGAAAGCACTTGTCGTCTCGTACATGATGAAAACAGACTCTTCACCACGGGCAACACGATCTTCGAAGTCATCCGGCAGATAGAGAATACCAGCCACCCTGCCCGACTTCATCATATCCTGGGCTTCCGGATAACCGGTAGCCGTAGTCACGACATTGACCTGCGGGGTAGCGTCAAGCAGGCGGACATAGTGGCGGCTCAGTTCACTATGAGAATGATCGACAACGGCAACCGGAACTTTACGGACCAAGTCGGGAGCGTACATATAATTGTAGAGCAAGCCGTAAACAAAGATGCCGCCCATCAGTACAAGCAGGATGGCATAGCTGCCGGCAATCGTCTTGAACTCATCGTGTATAACAGATATTACCTTCATATTCATATTTCTTTTTTAAGAGACGAGATGCCTCCACATCTCTTCGTTCACAATCGCTTTCTTCAGACGAGGCAACATCAGCAGCGCAGGAAGAAGGAAGCAGAGCAGCGCAACGTAATTCATCCAAGTCCAAGCAAAGCCGTAATCCCCATAAAGCAAGTTCTGATATATCTCAGTGAAGTGGCGAACAGGGAACAAGTAGGAGGCATAATGCACCGGAGCGTACATCGAGGGCACGGGAAAAGTCACCCCTGACAGCGTTGCACCGAGCGAACCGACCATCGACACGATACTGATAATGATACTAAGCACGGGAAAAACGGAAAAGATGAAGACCGCCAACGCTTGTGTCGAGACGACAAACAAGATCGCCGTTAGGTTGAGCGGCCAGAAACCGCATGAGAACGGTATGTGCATAAGGCCGAACATGACATAGTTCGCCAATATGCTCATCAGGCTAAAGATAACGGTATAGGGCAACAGCTTTCCCACTACCGCCGTCATGATATTGCCGCCTGCTGTTGAGAGCCACTCCGCCCCTGTCCCGAACTTGACCTCACCACCAATAACATAGACCGTTGTCAGCAGGATAATGACCTGGAAAAGGATAAAGAAGAAAGGATTGCTCAAGTAGACCGAATAGTCCAGATCGGGATTGAACAGAGGATGACTGCTCGCCTTGACGGGGAGCAGAAAGGTGGCAACCCGCTCCTCCCCGATACCCAAGGCGGTGGCTTGCATTACGACCGGAGCCATCGAAAGTTGACGAAGGACGGCTTCGAAAGCGCCGCGCACCTCACCGCCTACGCTCAGAAGAGCATAGTGGTAGTAGTAGGCAAGCGTCGCCTGCCGTCCGGCTATGGCATCAGCCGTGAAGCCGGTGGGGATCACGAGGTAGCCGTATATCTCTTTCGATTGGATAGCACGCCGGGCTGCCGTCTCGTCGACATAGCGGTGTGTAACCTTGAAAGTGGGAACGGCTTCGACAGTCCGCACGACTTCCCTCGACATGGAGGTATTGTCTTCATCGACGACACCGACGGGTATGTTCTCCATCTGTCCGTTTCCGAAGATCGTGGACATGAAGAAGATACAGAACAGCGGCAGCACGACGCACACCCCGAAATAGAGACGTCTCGAGACCATCCGTACAAGTTCTCTTCGAAAAACCCGAACAAATTGACAATTCATCACACTATTCTTAAAATTGTTCATTATCAATTATCCATTGTCAATTCAACCAATACCGACATTCCGGGGCGCAACCCTTCCACCTTTCTTACAGGCAGAGCATGTACCTCGAACGTACGAAGATCGTAGCTGCCCGTCTGCTTAGTCGATTTCCAAGTAGCAAAACTACCTAAGGGGCTGACATAATTGATCTTGAATTCGATGTTCTTCTTGTCAATAGCCGGGATATCGGCAACAAACGTCCCTCCCATCGGAAAGAACGGCAGGCGGTCTTCACGGACATTCAGTACGATATGCACGTCGTCAAGCACGATCAAGTTCATAATAGGCATCCCTGCTCCTACCAGCTCTCCCCTTTTCGGGAAGATTGTCAATATCTGGCCGGATTCCGGGGCTGTCAAGCGGGCATCCTGCAAGAGGGCTGCAACCTCTTCGACCGTGCCTTTAGCTGCGTTCACCAAAGAGCGGGCACTCTCTCTATCCTGTATTTGGGCGCCGTCAAGCGCCATCTGGTATTGGTTCCAGGCCGCCCGTTCACCGGCTACGGCAGCATCATATAAAGCTTTCACTTCGTCTCGCCGTTGCGAAGAAACAACGCTGTCCCTATACAGGACTTCAATACGGTTGTAGGTGGTCTTTGCCAGTTCGAGGTCCGACTTCGATTTGTTCCAGAGCTGCTGGACAGTGGCAATGATCTGCTTGCGCGTTCCCCCGTCTACCTTCTGGTTTTGGAAACGGGCGATACTTTCGAGAGCGTTCACTTGCTGGTATTTGGCAAGCGCTTCAGGGCTGTTGATGACAACAAGGGTGTCTCCGGCCTTTACATTCTGTCCTTCCTTTACTAGGAATGTATCGATACGGCCAGGCAGTTTTCCGGAGATACGTATCTCGGTTGCTTCGATTTGTCCCTGCAAGATCACAGGTTTATCCTTCAACAAGAACATACCCACGAAAGACAGGATGATTACGGCAATCAGCACTACTATAAAGGAGATCGCCAGATATTTCTTCGATTTGTCCATGATTATACGGTTTTATGTTTATAAGATCTCTGTTTTACCGTCCATCCGGTATTGGTGGAAAGCTTCGGGAATACCACAAATGGACAGGAGATTGGCAAGCGCCACATCGTATTGGTAGTAGGCGAGCAAGAAGGCGGTCTTCACCTTCGAGAGCACCACCTCAGCGTCTACCACATCCGACGAGGTCGCCATTCCTTCCTTGAAGGATTTCTCGCGGATACGAACCAGTTCGTTGCTCATCTCAAGCGTAGTATTTAACGCCTTGACATTGTCCATCGCATTCTGCATCTGGGAGTAGAACTTATCGACTCCTACCTGCAAATCGGTCACGGCTTTCTCTTTCCCGATGGCTAGCGACTGACTGGTCAGACGCGCCTGCCGGATACGTTTTTCCCGGTCGAGTCCGTCGAAAATGTTCCAGGTAAAGCCAACCCCGATCATCGTGCGCGGCATGAGATATTTGTCGACTCCATCCGCATAGAGAGTCTGCTTGCCGATCAGGGCGATATTGGGGAGATAACCTGAACGACCGATCTTCAACTGGTCGCCGGCGATATTTTCCTGTAGCTTCAGTTGGTTGACCAAGTAATTGTTAAAAGGGATCATCTCCTTGAAATAGTTGGCCGAGGGGATATTCTCGTTGATAAAAAGGGAAGTCGTCGTGCGGATCACCTGTTCTTCTCCTATGTTGATCAGGCTCTTGAGTGCCTGACTGGCGACTTCGAGGTCTTTCCGGGCGGATTCGAGTTCGCGCTTCGCCTCTTCCATGCTTACCTGGGCTACAAGACGCTCAGCCCGGTTGATCATCCCTTGTTGCTCTAACTTCAAAGCCTGGTCATAATGGATTTTCAGGGAGTTGTAAGTTTCCGTCTTGACCTCGACAACCCGCTGGCCGAGACGTAAGCCAAAATAACTTTCGATCAGCAAAGCCTGTTGGTTCGCGCTTACCTGTTCGCGGTTGACTTCGGCAACGGAGACAAGTTTCTTGCCGATCTTGCCAGCATAGATGCGCTTGCCGCCAGTAAAAATGGGCCAGGTCAAGTTTGCATCGATCGACGTGATATTTTGCGAGATGAGCGGCAACGTCAATGTGTTTTGTCCAATCTTATCGAGAAGTGATGAGATAAACTGGTCGTTGGGCAGGATGGAATGGACATATTCTTTCGCCGGATCGGTGAACTGGTTCAGGGATTGGCGTACCTCGATCGGGTTCGACATATGCACATAAGCTCCCGCAGCACTGATAGTGGGATACCAAAAAGCATTGAGCTTCTGGTGTTCATTCTTCGCCAGCTCCACTTCCTTCCCGGCAATCCTGAGGCTTTTGTTCTCGCTTCGCAAGAGCGTAAGAGATTGCTCCAGCGACAAATCCATCGGCTCTGTCTGGGCAGAGGAAAAGACAGGAAGAAACCACAGCAGGGCGATGCTGAAGTGAGTAAAGTTACAAATCATAAATGTGTCTAAATTTAGTTTGTGCGAATTTTATGACTTATAACAAGGCGATCGCCTTTATTGTTCCCCAGCTACTACCGTTTCTTCTTAAGGTCAGGCAAGAACCACGTGACCAATCCGATAAGGGGCATATAGCCACATACGTTATAAACCGCCTCTATGCCATACCGATCAGCCATATTCCCCAACACAGCCGATGCAATCCCCGCTACCCCAAAGGCAAAACCGAAAAAAAGACCGGAGATCAGACCTAATTTATACGGTAATAATTCCTGTGCATACACTAGAATAGCCGGGAAAGCCGACGACAAGGTCAAGCCGACACAGAAGCTGAGAACCGTCGTCAGATATAGGTTTTCCACGTGAGGCATGATTAGTGTAAACGGGGCTGCACCTAAGATAGAAGCCCAGATCACGTACTTCCGTCCTACCCGGTCACCGATCGGTCCGCCTAACAGCGTTCCAATTGCCGTCGCAATCAGGAAAACAAAGAGATAAAGTTGAGAAGCTTGCACACTGACCCCGAACTTATGAATCAGGTAAAAGGTGTAATAGCTATTCAAACTCGCCATATAAATATATTTGGAGAAGATTAGGATCAACAGGATCGCTATCGAGAATACGGTCTTTCCCATCGGGAGTGGTCTGCTGACACTCGTCTTAAGCGTTTCTCCTTCCGCTTTCCTCAACCGGAGCAGGAAACTTTTATACCAATGCCCAACAGGGATCATCACCATAATTGCAGTAAAAGCCAGGATCGTAAACAAGGCAATATGCCTCCGCCCGTAGGGGGCGACAAAAACGGCTGCAAGCAACGGTCCCAACGATCCTCCCAAGTTTCCTCCGACCTGAAACAACGATTGCGCCAATCCTCGCTTTCCACCCGATGCGAGTGAAGTCAACCGGGAGGCCTCCGGATGGAAGACCGACGAGCCGATCCCTACCAATGCCACCGAACAAAGGACTAATGGCAGCGTATTGGCAAAAGCCAAGCTCAACAACCCCACAAGCGTAAAACTCATCCCTGTCGGCAACGACCATGCCGAGGGCCATTTGTCAAAAAAAAGTCCAGTCAACGGCTGACATACGGATGCAGCCGACTGGTAGACAAGCGTTATCAACCCGATCTGGGCAAAGCTCAACCCTAAATCTTCCTTAAATAGTGGATAAACAGCCGAGATAACGGACTGTAATGTGTCATTCAAGCAGTGACATATGCTCAAAGCGACCAGTATACGGAAAGTGATCCCCGTAGTGGCCTGTACCTTGTTCTGTTCCATTAATTAACCTTATTGCCTCTTTCGATTACAAAAGTACATATAAAAAAGAGATCTGTCAGAAAGATTGTTCGAAATATCCGATTTAACACTTACATTTTAATACAACGCCAAGATTACAGACTAACTGATAGCCTTTTAAGGTCTATTTGACCATAATTTATGAAACTTTCGTTTAGTATATTTGTAGTTCTTTATGTAAAAGGGCGTGAGCCAAACCCGATATGAGTTGTTTTATATTCGAAGTCGAATACAAAAGCATGAATAATGATTCTTTAGCTTAGTTTACTGCCCCCGGAGTCGAAAAGGATTTTTGCATCCATCTCTCCCGAAACCTACGCCAATTTCCCTATCTCCCTTATCGCCTTGATGTAGAGGTCAGTTTCACTCCGGACAGTATCTAAGTTCAAATAGAAAAGGCTACTCTTCCTCCCCTCCCGGTACATGAAGAATAAAGGTGGTAGCACCGATCGTTACAATGGCGCCTTCTCCAACCCGCACCTGTTCTTTCTTTCCGACAAGTACGCTGCACAGAAATGTTCCGGTAAGACTCGGGAAATCGCGCAATGTATAAATGAGCTTTCCTTCCTTATCTTCTTTCACATTGATCACACAATGTTTACGCCCCATACTAGGATCGCTTGTGATGATGGGGACATCGACTCCGTCAGTATCTTTATTGCGGCGGCCGATCACGTTATCACCCATTACAAGTGGAAGTTCCTGTTTGAATCCAAAGACATTTTCGATTACCGTAATATAGCCGCAGGAGAAGTCAGGTTCCTTCACCTCTTTTTCCTGTCCCGATTCGGTACGGACTATTTTTCGTCCTAACTTGATCTTAAACTGAGAACCACATTGCGGGCATACGAACGCCAACACTTTACCTTCCGGATATTTCGTTTCGTCAAACGCTAACTGATTATCACACTTGGGGCAGAAAACTCTCTTCATATCTTATTTTTGGATATCGACATATAATTCTGCGCAAAGATACGGTTTTTATTCATAAATAGATTTCATCTCGCAGGTGAAAGAAAGAATATTGGATGCGATTTGGGCTTGATCCGGAATCGCATCCTGTGAATTCTGACAAATTTCCTTTTATAGTTCCTTAATTAAGGAGTAAATTAAAATCGATAAGCAAATCCCAAATTAAAAACAGCTTGATCAAAATCACTAACTAACTGATATCGCAATTCGAAATTCATAATCCAATTACTTGTCAACACAAAATCGGCTCCACCACCAATATTCACTCCTACTCTACATTCATTATGATGGTCATCGTCCTTGTCAATATGAATATGATCTCCATCCACATCTATATCAAATCCATCGCCCAAATCAAACATCCAATTGGAAAATGTAAAACCAAATAAAGGATATAATTTGACACTCCTCCCCACAGGACATAAGTAATGAAGATTCATATTCACGTCCAACATACTAACATTGTCATTTTCTATAAAATAATTCAAAGACGGTTCGAGACGTATGGGGTTAGTTATATTATATTGGTATTTCAACCCTAAACCAATACTTTCAATTTCTGTCCCATAACTCAATCCGAATCCAATCGCTTGTCTGCCTTTTTGAGCATAAATGTTACTCAACATAACAAACAATAGTCCTAAAAAAATTAAAATCTTTCTCATTTCAATATACTTTTATATCTATAAATGTTAATCATCATCATCGTCATCCCAATCATCATCGTCATAGCCATCGTGCCATTTATGATGTTTATGATGTTTGTGGTGTTTATGTTTTTTATGATGCTTATAATGGTGTTTATCGTGATGATCACAATACGAGCAATAATGTTCATGCCAACAGTTACTATGATAATGAATCCTGTCATAAAAAGGCTTGTAACATGTTGATCCCGGTCTTATACCTATCTCTATCAATACGCGATCCCAACCATGTCGATGATAACGTTTATAATAATCACAAACATCCCGCATATGCCTACCGGAAGTTCTGGCTATTTCAAGAGCCAAACCGACATTCCCCCAATTTCTTCCGCACCGCCTGTAATAATCATCCAATGAATTATTGGACATATTATATTCTACACATAAACGCTTTCGATAATCTGATAGCTCCACTGAGGCATATTTATTTGCCCTGCTTATAAACAGAGATAACCTATCCTGTGCAAATACGGAACAAGAAAAGGCTACTAATAATAGTATGATTTTAAGCTGTCTCATATTTCGCAAAATTATTGAATTGATAAATACTATTAAAGTTGCAAACATAAGCATAAAAAAAACAATAAACAATCTTTTCTTACTAATCACGGCAAGTCTTAACCATCAATAAAAATAAATATCCAACAGCAGCAATATCATTTTTTGCATTAATCTTTAATATTCAAATACAAACAAAAAAGGCTATCCTCACGGAAATGAAACTTTCTCCACCAACACACTGATTCCCAGATCAATCAAAATTTTAAAACCCTAATAACCTACATATAAGGGTACATGGACGTGTTAATCATAATTTTTTATCTCAACAAAGGTAAAAATATTTTGCAAACACGTATATATCTGTATATGTGTAATTTATAAAATTTCCTTTTAAAACGAACATGTAGGTTCAAAACTTACCTACACAAAAGCCTACATGGAATATCACACAAAGCTGTATATCAATGAAATACATACAATTTTCACACACAAATATAGCAATCTTATTCAAAAAACAAACCAAATTGCATGTATTTATATCAGACAAAAGGTCGATTCTTATTTTTCAGCAGCCTCAATATTCAAAATTAACATTTGTTACCAATAGATAAATTCTTCTTCAACATACGGGGTTTAAAGAGATTTTCGTGAAACTTGTAATAGTTTATGTTTGAAAAATCAAACAAAAGAGTTATGTTTGTAGCAACCAAAGATCATTTAATACATGAGTAACCCTTTACACATAAACAAAGTTTTCAATAACTTTTGTTTATCATATTGTATAAAATAATTTATTCTTAGAGCTGTTAGCCTGTGAAGATTGGGCAGCTCTTCTTTTTATGGAATGACACAAACTTCAGTCTATAATCAAAAAAAATAGCTTATCTTTGTAAAGGATAAGTTTAATTCAACAAGATTGCTATATCATTTCTATATTTTATCCAATAGCAATCTTTAATTTATGGTCTACTTATACAAAGCCATTCTGCCTGTGATAGTTGGAATGGCTTTTATTTTTAAATCAATAAATATTTGCTATTGTCAAATTAAACATATACATTTGTGTTCATAAACGAACAACGTTAATGTATTAATGCAATATCGATTTATTTGCCTATATTCATTAATTACAAAACGACTTGACCATCTTTGCTTGCGAAAGTGAAGATGGTCATTGCATTAAATGTTATCCTAAGATATTATTATACAAAACACAACCAAAACTTGTTTTTTTTAAAAATACAATAATTTTTATTGTAATAAGAAAGTCTGCAAACAATACATAACGATCAGATATTAGCCCATAAACATTGTTTGCAGCAAACATTAAATTTGATAATGTTTATAAAGTCGTTCATCTGTGACAGATATAGCGACTTTGTATATTTGAGATTTAGATATTACTTATTTTTATCGCTTAATACATTTTTATAGTTATTTATCAGCCACCTCTATTCGAGAGAATATGGGTGGTTTAAATCAGATTGATAAATATTTCAACAGATACTTGTACTATAAACTATCATAAAAAAAAGAGAGAAACAGAATACTCCGTTTCTCTCTCGTAATTTATACATTAATAAGTTTTATTGAATTATAGCTACCTTATAAGTTGTATTAGCATTGGTAGTAATCCCATTGTAATAATCCTCATAAGGATATGAATGTTGACTTCTAACATATCCAGAACCGCTTCTACTCCAAGATACAGCAAATCCAGAGTTCTTATTGTCTTTATTTTCATCATCAATTCCTATTGTTATAATAGAGCTTGTTGTAGGGCCATTATCAAAAAGCACGCCATAGCTAAATCCAGGATGAAACGGTTTTATGGGATCGTATACTGGAAACATCCAAGTTAACAATGTGTTTTTTACACCTTCTCCAACAGCAGTTGGTCTTGGAGTTAGATGTGAATATCTGTCCCCTAATTCGTTTGAGCTTCCAGTAAGAAGAACATTATTTAGAGTTGCGGAATTTTTATTACTATGATCCTCATTGTCATGCCATATTTCGACAAATTGCATACGAGGCATATTCTTAACATCGTTAGGATCGACAAAGCTACTTTGCTCAGTAATTAATTTTTTGCAATTTTCCTGAATTAAAGAAGCGTTTCCTCCAACTAAATAAAGTGCTCCATAGCCTACAGGAATCATATACGACTGATCGTTCATTACTACACAGAAGGTCATTGTGATATTTTTGTTTTTATCAGACCAAGTGCCCGGAAGTCTACTGTCAGTTAATGCGCCATTAATATTAGTGTTTCCTCCATCTTCACAGTCCATAAAAACCTTCAATTCCGGATAATTTCCACAGGTTTTTACCTTAAATACTCCCATATAGGGAAGCAAACCATTGATAGATCCTGCTCTTGTACTTGTTTTGGAATAAGAATTTTCAGATGCTTCCTGAAGCAATTTTGCAAGTTCCGGATCTGCTTTGGTTTCCGGAGTTGTAGTTGGGGTCATTTCATCTTTCGGAGCCGCCATTTCTTCAGGTGTGTAACCCTTCAGAATTTGCTCATAGGTCATTTCGGTATGTGCCAAGGCAAGACCTTCAGATTCCTCAGTTAAATTCTCGTCTTTTGAACACGATGTAACCAACAACATGGTTGCCGACATCAATAACAAAAACATTTTTCTCATTGTTTAAAGTTTTGATTGTTAATAAATTGATTAATAAAACACTTTATATAACCGCTTATTCAGCAAGTTCTTTCTCCAATAAATGAGCGATTTCCTTTGTCGAGCCGGAATCAAAAATTAACCGACCATTGATAATGATTGTTGGAGTTGCGAACAATCCTTTCTTTACAAGCTCATCGTTCACGTTTTGCAATGATTCCAGTGCTGATTTACTATGCAAATCCCTGTCAAACTTTTCCATATCCAGATTCAAGGTTCTTGCCACACTATATACTGAAACTGAATCAACCAATCCGTTTTTAGTATACAACGAATCTGAGAACTCCCAATATTTATTCTGTTTGTCGGCTGCATCCAAGGCTAAGCTTGACAGCGTAACGGAACCAGAAAAGCCGATTGAACCGAATCTTACACGATCTTTGTATTTCTCATATATCTCATTGTACCGGTCATGGAACTGGACACACTTATCACACTCAGCATCGGATACAACCACCATTGTTACTTTGGACTTCAAGTTTCCCCTGTAATAGATCGGCAAGTCTTCCAGGTTAAATCTGGAGCTTACCGGAGGATAAATGTACTTGTGGATTTCAACATCAGCCTTCAAAGAGTCCAACAATTCCTGCTTCAGTTTCAATTTTAAGGCTGTCTCTTGCATTATTCTGCCTTCATGGGAGGTATTGTTCATATTTACCATAGAAGTACCTTTAATGGCTGGAATACTTGTTATACCATAGAAAGACAAAAGACTATCCACACCTGATTCTAAAATCTTTTGAATGTAATATTTCTCCAGATATTCACTGGCAGTCATACCATGCTTCTGTGCTTCCTGTTCAATTATTTTTCTGTCAATCAAGTAATCCAACGCAACATCTTTCATGCCATAAATCCGATTTAGCACATCAAATAGCTGTTGGGAAATTGCTTGGGTTAATTCAATGGATTTAATTGCAACGCCATCTACTTCCGCTACCACTTCGTTCGAGATATTGTTTCCTGATTGGTTCTGGTGACAGGAACACAAGGACAATACAGATAGTCCTAAAACTAAAGATCTAAACTTCATTCTTTTGATTTTTAAGATTTAATTAATTCTATATACACAAAAGCCCTAAAGAAGCCTTTGAAAACTTCAATAGGGCTGACTTTTATTTTAGCAGGTTTGAAAGATCAACAACAGCGATTTTGCCATTACCGGCACGCAACACATCGCTTATAAATCCATAAGGATGAATAATATGTTCCAGAAAACTCTTCTCTGCTTCCTCTTCTATCTTCTTCAGAAACTCACTTCTCTTCAACAAAGTCTCATATTCCTGTTTTGAAATCGAAACCATATTCGATTTGGCATCGTCTTGTTTCTTATCCGAAGGTTCGCTTTTTGATTCAGAAGCTAATCTGTCTTGAAGAGCGTATCCCAGCAAGAACCAAATCTTTTCCTCAATACGCTGAAGGCAGATACGTCTGCCGATTCTCTCATCGTAATTCTCCGGATCGACACAGGTTGTAGTCTCATGCAGAGTAAATCCGTTTTTCATTCTGACCGAAACATGAGTTACCGGCTTGCCCAACACTTCTTCAGTACGGCAAACCACTTCTTTCATGTTTGCCATCACTTCGCCTTTTGTAACTGTATTCATATTCAAAACTTCTGGTTTTAGTTATGTTGATGAAGAACCGGGACTCGAACCCGGACAAACAAGACCAAAACTTGTTGTGCTGCCATTACACCATTCTCCAGTTTTCTCCGGTCTATCCTCACGAACCGACCGGAGAGTCTTCATCACATTTTAATAACTATACAACTATTATCAACACTCTATGTGGTTTGATGTGCGTCCTACCGGAATCGAACCGATAACCTGATCTTTAGGAAAGACCTGCTCTATCCTATTTGAGCTAAGAACGCTTTTGACATACTTGGCGAAATGAAACGCTTCCCATTTCTGCTGTGCCCTCCGTCCTCGTTGATACCGCATGTCAGAGTATCCGGATTCGTAGTGATTTTTAAACTCCCTTCTACGATTGGAGCATCCACTGTTGTTAAACTAAAAATGAAAAACGCATAGTTAAGGTATTACCTTGTTACGGGGGACGGACTCGAACCGCCGACCTTCAGGTTATGAGCCTGACGAGCTACCAACTGCTACCACCCCATGATTTAAAAGCCAGCTATATTCTCACGAACCGCGCTGGCTCAAAAAGAATAATATGAAATTTTATGAGTATGTTATTGTGGTTTTGGTTAATTACCCCTTATTCCCAAAATCAGCCGGATTCTCACCCCATCTATCAGTATCCCAATGCCTGACCTCTATCGTTGAAACATCGTAGTCCATCACCTTCAAGAATATCTCGGCTTTTTGAAGGTCGAGGCATCTCTTTTTGGATGCTGTCTTCTTGTTTTTGAACCACGTGATAGCGGTTATGCTATCAGTATAAATAATTCTGGGCTGGAAATCGTTTTCTATCACATACTTTATTGCAGCCATAAGTCCCAAGAACTCTCCGATATTGGTTGTCTGGTTGCCTAAATTCTGATAGAACAATCTCTCTCCTGTGCTTAAATCTATAGCCTGATATTCCGTCACTCCGTTTTTCATCGAATGAGCGGCATCGGTGGCTATGCCAACTTTAGGATAATCCATTTCCAAATAGTTTATAGGGGACTGGTTTTGGTTAAACCTCAAAATCAAGCTTTGACATAATATCCATCAGCTTCCATTTGACGAATCGTTTCCAATCCTTTTTCTTTAAAATCTGTAATAACCAGTTCTTTGTTAGCTATATCTTCCCTTACCTCCAGTGCTTTCAATGCACCCTGCAAAGTCCGGCTTGAATCACTCTTGCCATCCAGCGGATCGAAAAATATTGTTTTGTTACCGAACTTAACCGATACCTTGTATACCGCCTTTGGTATAATACATTGGTCAATTTCTGCCTCGAATAAAACAGGAGAAGCCGATTTTACTACATAACCTTTCTTGTTTTTCATTTCAGTCAAAATAACATTGTAAAGTACATTGGGCTTCAACGAATCTGTCAAATCCGAAGACAGAACTACAATTTTTTTCTTGCAATCCGAATCTTCACGTACACCTTTCAATCTATTGGCTTTGGTTACACTCACGAAACTAACAAGCTTGCCGGTTTCCTGAGAAGTGTAGAACTTTAGTTTTGTCTCTTGCGTCATACAACTTGCTTATCATCATCATAAATATATCAAATCTAAAATAAAACAATCACTTAATAAACTTGTATATTTGATTTTATGCTAAAATCATGATGCAAAAGTAAAACTAAAATTCTTTCACTCCAAATTATTTCTGTTATTTTTTTTCACTTATTTTACTATCATATAAATATTTAATCCCATATACGTTCATCCTCAGAGAAATGACTAAACCGTTCATCTGTTTTTGATTGACGGGTCAATGAATATGTGCATTTCCAATAACGATATATACGATTATCTCCGGTATCTTCTCTTCTAATATCATCCCGATTGATCCATTGAATCCCCTGCAAAGTCCCCATACTGATCCACTTAGCACTTTTTTCACCGAACCATTTATTTTCGCCAACATATAAATCGTATTTCTCTTTGCCATTAATAAACACCTGATCCATTACCAGATCTTCGTCCAGAACATATCTCTTGGCAATATTGGTAAAATCATAAATATCAACATACAACAGGCTGTTATTGAAATGCTTCAATACATCTTCCGACATCTTATCGAAATTCTCCTGAATATGTTTTCGACTCTTGATTTCCTCCAGACGTTCAGGAGTGACCGGACGATTGGTTGCATACACTATCCTAAAACCACAGCCTATCGAATCGTTGACACTGGAATGAAAGCCGATACCGTATTTTGCCATGCTGTCTCCCCTATCAAGTGGGTCGGTATCATCACAGCAATCCTTCATCAAACCGATCATGACAAGTAGAATAAAGAATAGCGGTTTAGCTATTAATAAAACCACATAAACAACATTTTCTTTCATCGAATTAATCTATTTATATTACAATGTACCATTTATTTCCGCAACTATACATTTATCGCACACACCCTTGTTCTTGGAAAATTTGTACTTGCTTATTTCCGATCCGCACTTGGAACAAACACAAGATGTAGGCTTGATTTTATCGTAAATTATCGTCTCCACATGGTATCTTGAAATACCGTATTGTTCACCCAATGCTTCCATGATTTGTTTGCCTGTATACTTGTTCTCATCAAGAAGTTTTTTGTATTCATTCTTGATTAAAATAGCATGAATATTGACAACATTCAGGGCATCCATATTATTAAGGGAAACAAGATGCTCTACCGGAATATTGGAAATTTCCGCATACTTGTCCAAATCCTTATTCGTCAGTTTTTTCTTCTTCATTTTTCTCTTCTCCTTTCGCTGCTACTAAATATCCGATTAACTCTTCAAAACAACCTGCGGCTTCCTCCAGATTACCGGCTGCTTCAGAAATCTTTTCTCCCATTTCCGATAACTGTATGCCTTCAGGCAAGTTTTCATAAGCTCCACTTTCTTCATCTTTAAGGCTTTCTACCTCAGACATTAAACCTTCAAGCTGTTCAATAATATCAGAAATTTCCTCTCGTCTCTTCTTGTTCATTTTTCATGCTGTTTTGAATTTTACCTTCGACAAATAATTGTCGTTTATATCTACGATGCTCACGGATTATCCTGGCTCGTTCTTTTCTGGATACATTATACCTTCCGTCCTTTCTCCTTTCCTTAAAAAGCTCACGTGCTCTCTGTAATCGTTCCGGATTAAGAACCATTGCTATCAAACTTCGGCTAACATTAAACATACTTGCCAGCTTTCTTTGGCTATGAACGGAAGTCTTGTATAAATATTTTATTTCCTCACGTTCATTGTCCGTCAGTTTAACCCTGCGGTCATAAGAAGTGCCGGCTATTTTTATCTTATCACTTTTATACGGCATATCGTTTAATTTATTGTTTAAATTCTATATTTACACTAAGAAATATCATATCTTTGCCACATCATTTAAATACACAATAACATGGCACGTACAACTAACTATTCAAAAAAGATTGAGAAGATTAAATCCCAATTAGATGAACTGGGAGCGGTTATCAATTCTATCCAGAACAATTCCAATGATACAGAAAATCCATCACCGACTATCAATATTAAGGCTCTGGATATTGATCTCGAAAAAGAATCCACCAAAGATTTAATGAAACTCCAGACAAGAATCGTAAGAATCATTAATCAAAGACTGAAGGAACAGAAATAAGGAAGATTAGCCGGCTTATTCTAATAGGCTGGCTTTCTCTTTTATGGTCTGTCAATAAAAAAAGCGTAACCACCTAAGTAATCACGCTTTCAAATGAAAAATAATGTATTAAGCTAAATTATATTGTACTATGCTCCAATTTGTCTACAATAGCCTTATTAATGAAATCATTGATTGTTGTTCCTGTGCTTGCTGCAAAAGCAGCCACACGAGAATGTAAATCGGATGTCATTCGCAAATTGAGTTTACCGCTATATGATTTCTGAGGAACAATGCCTCGCTCTTTGCAACTTGCAAGATACCCGTCAATCGCTTCTTCAAAATCAGTTCTTAATTCATCTACGGTATTTCCCTCATAAAGAATACATGTTCCTTTATTTAATCCCTGAACTTTCCCAAACAAGCAATTGTCTTCTTCACTATATTCAACGCTACCCGTATAACCTTTGTATCTTAGTATTCCCATAATATTACTTTTTATTTTGTTCGTATTTTTCTATCAGTTTATTTTTTTGAATATATTCAAAAAGCTGTCTCATTGCATACAATTTCAGTATATTTGAAGGATGAGGCTTGTGCATAATATACGACTCCATCCCATCATCACTAATAAATTCGACACGCGAACCAGATGTTGCTCCTTTATTACATTCTGTATATCCAAAAACATTAAACAATCGAACAACTTCGTCATAAGTAAAATCTTTTGGAAGTCGCTTGAATCGCTCTATTAATTTTTCTTTTGAACCCATATTATTTAAACTTGCACAAAGATACTAACATTAGTACCAAAGCACAAATAATATTGCTAATTTAACGACCATTAATCTTTTGTCCATCCATTTTATTGTTTAACTTCAATTTATCAGCCCTTTTCTTTAAACTGCCAACCAGTTCATCAAAGGCTTCATTGATCAAATCACAATCTTTAGACGATTTGATTGCATCAGATACTCTCTCTGACTCAATGAGAAGGTTTGCATTTTCTGCAAATACCTCCAACGCCAATATCTTTGCTTCTCTTTTATTCATAGTTCCACAAATATTGATTGCTTACCATATCCATATCTTATTGACATATAAAGTATTGTCTACAATATCTTTGTATCGGAAAAATAAGGATCTGTATACAAGTAATCACAATCCTCAAATATCTGGCATTCTTCATCATACCGTTCTCTGTCTTTCAATTCAGGGTTGTAAACCCGTACTTCAGACAAACATTCAAAACCGGTTCCTGCAAATTCATTACAGCATTTGGATAAATATTCTTTTGCCTCAGTGTCAGAATAAGTTATATTATCCGCTCCACTCTCGCCATTAATTGTGAATGACGCAATAAACATAGGTAGATTACCCTCTTTCCATAATTCAAAATTCGATCTCATAGTTCTTTCTTTTTAAAAGTTACATCAAAAGTCTGTAGATTCTTCACCTCAGTATAAACCAACTCCCGAAAGAAGCTGCGCATTTTATGTACCTCTTCATCGCTGGACATTCCCCACACGTTCACAGCCGCTTGAACCACGTCTTTCATGGAGAAACAAATCTGAGTCCAGTCGTCATATTCTTTCTCATCGTTCATAACCTCCCGGATTTGTTTCCGGGAATGTTCTATATATTCTTTATTATAGTTCTGTTTCATGTTGTTTGTAATTATTTATAACTTTCACTTCTTCGCTCCACAAACGTCTCTTATATATCGGAGTGATGCCGATCAGAATACCACTACCTTCACCCCAATACTGAAGTATTTTGGACTCAATTTTATGATGCAATTCTTGTATTCCTCCTTTGTTTCTGTCATAAGGAGAAAAATCAGATAACTTTACCGTTTTCATTTTTCTGGATTTTCAGCAGTTTCTAAAAGACATTCATTGCCCTCAAAAGGAATGCAACAGTCCCATAATGTTCCATTGGAACATTCATACTTATAAGACAATCCATCAGAATCGTCCACAATTTCCCTTGCAAACAAGCTGATATGCCATTCTTTATCGTCCTCGTCTCTTACCAGCACTTTGTCAAACGGCTTAAAATCATATTTCGGCTTTTCTTCAATCCCAAAGAAGCGTTTCAGATATATTTTAGCTTTTGGCTCCTTGCTTGCCTTTAATGCGTCAACCAACTTTTGTCTTTCGGACTCAGTGGCAAATTTGTATTTTTCTATGTGATTCCCCCAAGCACATAGACCATCTTCCATATCAAGATTACCGTCTATATCTAAAGAGGCATACAAAGATGTTAGATATTCTCCATGTGTATTTAAGATAAAGATACAATCACCACCTTCATTACTTAATATATCTCCATCCTTAAATGTCGTATATTCTGGAACTCCAAGTTCAAGTCTGTAATTTTTAGAGCCGCATCCATTAGAAGAGAACCAATCCGATATTATACCGTGATCAGTATGAACCACTCCCAGAATTGGATATATTCCATCTTCTTTATAATACACAAACTCTACTCTAAAATTTCTGCCGGATGTCACTATTGTTCCATTATATTCACCATTGTTGATTTTCTTCGCCAATTCCAAGTCAAATGGTATTGTTGTCATATTCTGTTTCATAATCTTATTTGTATTTATTTGGTTTTTATCCTTCTTTTTATAAGGATGAGCACTTACGCCCATCCCAGTTGTTTCGCAATACTTTCCATCTCATTATATGCAATCCGGTGACATCCGGCAGTCAGCATATCGTTTTCATATCGATTGAATGCCCATCTATGACCGGTTACATCCAATGCCAAATCGTGCTGGAACTGACCGCCATTATGGAAGACCTTAATCAATCTCCAAAGTCTTTCAGCTTCAGTTAGTTCTACTTTGATACCCTTACTGGTTTCGATTTTTCCATTCTTAATACGCAACCATACGTTCGGCTGATCATTCTCAAACCAACAATAATAACTCAACTGGGAAATCTCGCCAGACTTCCACATTTGTATCCGTTCTTCCAATGTTTTGTTACGAACCTCTTCCTCTTTCCTTGCCCTTTCAAGGGCTACAACCTCTCTCTTTTCATAACCTTCTGCCCATCTTTGACATCTGATCGTATATTTAGCCCATGTTCCTTCACCACAAACTTCATCCACAACCACATTAACGGTTCCAAGAACTTCCAGTACTTGATGATTCAACAAGATCTGGAAAACACGTTTCAACTCACGGACATATTCACGTTTAATATTATCTGATTTCCATGATAATTCATGGTTAGTTCCAAGCCATTCGTTTGCACTCTTTTTAAGAAGACGCTGGGGAGTTCCCATATCGAAGAACTCAATATAACCCATCAGATTTTTAAAAGCTCCCCAAACATTCTGATAAGGTAATTCAGTTCTGGCTTTCTTGTATTTTTCAATAGCATCTTTAATGGATTCCAACCCACTGGTGACAAATGCCATATTACCGGTATTTGACATATTATATCCAACACTGAATACCTTTGAGCCAGTTGGTATTGCGTCACGAACACAACATTGATGTTTGCTTGTAGAAGAGGAACGATATATGTCATTAATTAAATATGCCTTTTCTCCACGCTTGTTCCGCACGATTCTTCCAACCTCAAAATGACTTCCATAGGAGTAAATACTTTCATCTTCAAAATAGAAGTTACTACCATTTGCAAATTCTTTCATTTCGTTTGCCCATAAGTGAGCGACCATAGAGTTGTTCATATAAGTAAGTTTTTTAGTTATTTAATCGAATAGTATTAATGAAGACTTAGGGGGTGAATATTTATCCATAATTCATGTCACCTCCTGATAAAAAGAAAGCCGACAGAAACAATTTTCTATCAGCCAAACCAATTAATTTGTAAGATTTTATTACCGCTTGTTGCTAAGGGTTGTATGGTTCTCTTTGTTCATATTTTTCAATGCGTTCGGTTATCATATCGCAGAAGGCTTGCCCCTCTTTTTCGGAACCTCTGAAGTAACCGACCATCTTCAGGATATTCCCGTTAAACTCATGGACAAACTTATTGTAATAATGTTCCCCCATAACTTTCCCGTATTTTTCCATGAACAAATCCTTGTCCAGTGATTCATCCTTAAAACAACGGTTGTAATCCCATCTTACAACACGAAGCAATGTTTCAAAATTCAATCTTTCCATATCCAATATTTTATTTAAGCTCAAACCTAATATCTTCCGGCAACTGAGAGCGGTCTACGTTATTTACAAAATCATCAAACTCTTCCTGTGTGATTTTTCCTCCATAATCGTTCCAGTTGAAAGATAAAGTGTTTGAGTGAGGATAATATATAACATTATTAATTGGCAATCCATAATCAAATACACAGAGCATTATCTTTTTGTTCGTTTCCGCTTCCCTGATTTTCTGATTATAATACTCACAAATATTGAATCGTTTTCCCGCCACATCTGCTTTATGAGCTTCTATTTTACGTTTTTCGATATTTTCTGCGAAATAATACCCAGATTTAATGCGCTCTTCAACAAGCGAGCGTTCCTCGTCCGTTAATATCAAAGTAAATCTTTCCTTTTCTGGCATATACGGATTTACCCATTTCTTGCCACACAGATCTTCAAGTTCAACAAGAAGCTCGTCTGATTCACGTTTCCATCTATCCACAATTCCTAAATCGAAAAGCAGATACTTGAAATACATCTCATCGTCCACTGCTTCAGATAATTTGGAATATTCCTTGTCTGATATACGTAAATATTCAATAGCCACAGACTTATCGCTATTCTTTATGTGATACGTGCCATTTTCCACCGGATACATAGGAGCACCATAATGGTTACAAAGATGCAACGATATGAATTTTGCCAATTCCGGAAAATGTTTTGCGACTTCATTGTGACAGCAGCCTCCCATATACTCCCCATACGTTCCACATTTATTTTTCCGTCTAATATCGGCTGTTACGCTCCAGTCACACATATTGTTATGACAATCATCATTTAAAGATACCGTGACTGTTATTCTGTATTCTTCTTTGTTTTCTGTAAAGAATTTTGTACTTAAATAAGTTAGTTTGTTTGTAGTTTCCATATAATTTTGATTTAAAATTTTACTCCCATTCTGTATAATAACTCTGGTCATTACTCTCATATTCTTCTGCCCATTCTTCGTCCGTAAAATCTGTGTGCAAGCATTCGTCACTGCAATAATAGGCTGCTCCTGCATCTATACAGTAGCCCTTACGCATCAGTCTGCCACACTCTGAACATCTTCTGCAAGCCCTGTCTGTGTCCCACCAAAAGTCAGTGAAAGATTCGGCTATGACATCCTCACTGGTGTTCTCGTCCCACTTATCAAGATAAAACTTAGCAAATTTGTTCAACTCCGGCTCTGTGTAGAGCATCTTTTCAGTACCGCCAACAGCCTTGGTCAGTCGGCTTAAAATTGATTCAATTGTCGTCATAGTTTAAATTTTATGAAAAATAAAATCTGCACACTCTCCAGGAAGTGTTCCTGCGTCATTACAATGGTAAAACCCTTGTGTTTCCCAATCTACATCTACCGGATAACCTTCTGCTATTTCTAAGAAGCGTTTTATTTTCTCGCATTCTTTATCTTCCAGTCCGGTATAATCATCATTTATCAGAGCGCAAGCCCAATAAACCGGAAGCCTATATCTTATCACTTCTACACTCATAGTTTCACCAGTCTGCAATGACAATCTTCAAATACCGGAACCATACCCTGTCCCCTGAAATAAGCAGTAGCTAACTTAAAAGCGTACAAGGGATTCACTTTCTCGATTTCCTGCGATGATTTTTGGAAAGATAACGGCTGACATACATAGAAATTTTCATTGCCAAGACTCCCAAAAAGCCAATCCATACTACCTTCATCACAATTAGTGCCACCCAGTATTATTAAATCACATCCGGTCTTCCGGGTTCCCAAAATAAATGCCTTGTTCCGGTTTTCAGGAAGCATAAATATTTCCTGATCAATAAGGAACCAGTCACTCTGGCAACTTTCCACATCCCTGAGAACGATTTCACCAATCTTATAGGCATATTCTTCTTGTGTTTTCATGCTATTTCGTTTAATTGTCCAACATATACGTCTCCATTTTTATAATAAAGGCGGTCTTCATATTGATTGTTATGCAATTCCTCTCGTAACGCACTCTCATCGTCAGCCCAATATTCATATTCTTCATGCCAACTCTTAAAGAAATTGTCATAACATTGTCTCATCAAATCCGGCCAAGAAAAATCTTCCGGATAACTGTTCCATGTCTTGTAATATCGGATAATCGGATCTAAAATATCTTGGTCGTAGCATACTCCGGTTAAAGGACAGTTGTTATTCTCCAGCAATATTTTACTATGTCTGTCTTTATATTGGTATTTGCCATCTACATATTTGCCCTTGGAATAATACCTGCCTTTTGTGATATACGGCATAATATTATTATTGATATAGCGAAACAATAATTTACCACGCAAATCGCTAAGACAAATGTCTTGGCCACAATCATACGGGTCTTCATAATACAGTAGGTCGTCAAACATAAAATCAAAACTATATCCGCTATAACCGACATTCCAGTCACAAGCTTCGGTATCCGTCAGCTTTTCAAAAGATTTCAATGACGCTTTATATTCAGAAGCACAACAATCCACACATCGTTCCATCACATTCCAGCGTTCACGCTCTATAATTTTCTTTTGTACGTTTTCTGATAGCTCATCAAAGCTAAACAGGGTTAGATTTATTGTTTTCATATTATCATTTGTTATTTTTGATTCAACCATTCTTTATATCCGACCTCAAAAGCTATCGGGTCATGTTTTCTAAGCATCCTGCCATAATACAGAGAGCGTGACCGGTCTTTGCCGCCTATTATCCATTCTTCGGAAGACAAGCTGAGACCGATTCCATCCAGATATGACTCAAATGCTTTTCGGGTATCAGCACGCTGTTTCATATTCTTCCATATATTTTATATGCAGACTGAGGCAAACTTCTTTTGCTGTGTAAGTCCGGTAACTGTTTCCGAATATCTCTTCCGCTCCATAATAGGAAACCAAATCATATATTCTTGTAGCGACCGGACGAAGCAACCAGTCATTCCAAGTATCACCGACATAGGAACAAAACGACTTCAAATCATCTTTTGCCCAACCTGTCAAAAACATCTCACGCATATCTTCCTCGCTTATCCAACTGTACGAAAACTTATTTGGTTCATAAGGATTGCGGTATATACATTGCCAGCTTTTTTCTTTGGTAATATATCTCACCAATAGCCCATACTCAAAAAGGCTGGTAACTTTGTCGCTATCCGTACCATGCCACACGGTTCTGTCAAATTTTTTCGTTGCCATATTCAATCCTCCATTTTTAATTTGCACCACTCACATTCTCATCACCAGGCAGATAATCTATGATGTACGACAAGTGTCCGGCGAATACATCGTTCGGTTCAAATTCTACTACTTCTCTGCTTTCTTTGTCTCTTCCCTTTATTTTAAGCACATTGTTCACAATTTGAACTTCATATATCTCCACATCTGTCGGATTCAGAGATATACTATCCATGTTTACTGCTATGATTGGATATTCGGCTTCACCATCATATATGTCCCATATATAGCAACCACCGACAGATTTGATGGCTGCTTTTAATTCACGTTGTTCCTGTAACTTGATTTCTTCTATCAGTTTGTAAAAATCGGTATGTTTCATGATTATTCATTTTTCAGTGTTATACATCAAATCTTCTGCTACTCCGTTCGGGCATCGTTCATCAAACCAATGCCACACATCAAACTTGTCTGTCCCTGATGGGAAGTCCAGAAAATCTTCTTCAATTTCATCGTTCTCGTTCACCGGAATATCACTCAGTTCATTCCAGAGTTCTTGTAATTCTTTCAAAGTTCGTTTCATAGTTGTCTAAATCGCTTAATTTCCCATCAATAAATTCATCCACCAAATCGTAATAATCTCCGTCAAATTTATAATCCTCATACTTCTCAGTAAACTCTTTTGCCCATACACGAATCATGGCAAAAGCCACATCACGACTACAATCCTTAGTGTCTGTTAGACGGGATATAGCCTGTGATGAGATTTCCTGCAAATTGTGGATATATCCAAAAGCCATATTGTATGGTAATTTCCCAACTTCTATACACACATAATCACCACATTCAAACGCTCTTTCCATGTCCTTAAACCTCTCAATTACAGCTTCGGATTCATCATCAGTCCGCACCCAATACAATTCTAACTCATGACTTATAACAGAGTTCCAAAGTGCTTCTGCGGTTTTTCTGGATAATCTTTTCCAAACAAATCCGTCACTAAATACTATCAAATCATCGGTTATCGCTGTCTTTTTCATAATCATTGTTTTTAATTCAACCAAAAGACTCTTCAGTCATATCCAAGTTCACATTAATATTCTCGCCAGACATCCACTGAACATTATCAAGGTCATATTGGCAATGCTCAATGAGGAACGCTTCAATGTCCCCACCAAAGTTTTCGTCAATAAACGATTTGTCCACTGTGATAATATCGACATCCAAGACATCGAGACACAATACGGCAATTTTAATTTTTTCTTCCATGATTATCTGATTTATCAATAAAACTTCCAAAAATCCGTCACTATAAAATCTTCCCCACCAAATTCTGCAAGGGATTTCAATTCTTCCAATCCGTTGCAATAGAAAAAGATTGTATCATCCGTGGCTTCATCTACATTCTGTGATAATTTGATTCTCACTCTCTCGTCTTTCCCGTCTTCTTTCCAGACGATTTGGCATTCCGCATAATCCGGCTCTTTCTTCTCGACTTTACAGAACTTCAGGTAACTGATTTCCATATCACATTTGACACCATTTGTATCTACTATCACTGATTCGTCCTTACAATTTTCACAGAAGCCGTACATAAAGGCTCCATCATGATAACTTACCACTTTTTCGGTATTCGGGTTAACAAGGGCTTCACACAAAACATTCGTGCTGCCACATTTTGTACATATTACTGCCATAATATTGGTTATTTGTTATTCTACATCGGTTATTTCATACTCTGCTACTTCCAACATATCCTGCACTATTTCCGGATAGTCAGTCGTATCTAACGAAGCATCTTGAACGTATGCTTCCGCTAATTTCTTGGCTTCTTCAAACGATTCGGCTTGTATATATAAGTCAAGCGTCAATGAAAACGGGTATAACATAGCTAATCGGTTATTCTATAATAATAATCAAGTTCTTCTCCCTTAAAGTTATTCATAGCATACTCGTCAGCTTCTCGCCATAACCGGTCATACAAAGCTGCCAGTTCACAATTGATTTCACAATGTTGCCAGATTTTATGATTCAATACCAGCGTCAATTCTGTAAAGAACTTATAATCGTCTTTCCATTCATTAAACGCTCTTTTGTAGGTATCTTTGACACCTGCTATACCATACTTGTCAGCTATGCTGAAATCTTCCCAAAAGGTAGTTATCAGGTCATAGCCAACCTCCTGCATAAATTCTTGAAATGTCATATACTAACTATTTAAAGGCAATTCCATAATTACTCCAAAACTTTACTTGTTGAGACAGATTCCACGGCATAGTTTTATATGCTTGGAAATATTCCCACTCGATTTTACCCTCAAAGCCGGGACAATGATGCTTGACGTATTCACAAAACTCATCACGCTTCTGTTTTGCAAAATCACCCTCTTCTTCATCCAGCGTGACAATTTTGGGTTTGTTTGCCTCCCGACATTGTTCTGCGGTCTGATAGAATCGCCGAAAGTGTTCGGCATAATACTCGTTTCCACTATAATCAACGAAGGTAACTTCACCTCCATAGATTTCACAAACCCTTAAAGGTTCTCGTGTTGCTCTCTTTACTGGTCTTGAACCATCCCACAACCAACCATAAAACTGTACGCCATCCCAGACAAGATGCTGTAGGTATCTTAAAGAGAAAGACTCTATATTCAACATCTCATATTGTATAGGATTGGCTTCTTTGGCTGCATCTTCAGCAGTTTTATATATGGGCATACTTGCCTTAAATTTTTCCTCTCCCAATTTGCTGCCAAACCAAAAGATGTGTTCTGTATCCACGTTCTTTCCGCAAATACCGGTATCTTTTATTCTCATACCACGATATTCCGCTTCACGAATCACTCCGTTTCTGTGCATAAATACCCTTGTTCCAAAGGGAAACGGGTAAACTGATACTTTTCTTTCCATATTGTTTTGTTTAATAGGTTTTACTTTTATACTACTTATTATTTATTCCGGCAATGACAAGAATGTTTCAAGGTCATTGTGTCTTGCCCCTTTGTAATTCTTTTCCCATGTTTCACGGACATTTCCGTTATGGTAAAACTCAAACTTATAGGTAAACATGCCTTTCTCGATTCTTCCACTATTATTGCCGTTCCATATCACTTCAAGTCCTGTTTCTTCCAGACGCTTCTTAAAGGCTGCAATACGTTCGTCACGAATACGCACAAACTCTACTTTGTCCGCTTCCACAGTATCAAGATAATCAAACCATTGCTGAAGGCGTTTTTCGGTTGCTTTGCCGACTTTATTGGGAGCTTCCAACTCGCTGTCGAATCCATCAACGTGCATTTCATTCAACAAACGGAGATTGAACGTTGTATCTCTGTATGAACCTGATATATAATACAGCACCCCCGTTTTTATGTTTTCCAACGCCCAAAATGCAACTTCATGATGCCACATTGGAGGGTTGTCTGTCATTTTGCCAAGTTCATACGAATAGCTGTTTGCAGCGTATTTTTCTATTTTGCACACTGTAACAAGACGGGTAAAACCGCTTACCTCCAGACCGGCATAGCGTTTTGCCTGGTTATCATAATTGTACACATTTTCCACTCTGAAAAAATCATCACCGCACTCTGAACGGTGCTCGTTCCAAAACTTTTGCAGGTCTTCTGCTTTCAAATACATACTTTCCATAATTCCGTATTATTTATTTTACCAATTCAATTTTCCCGTAATAAGGATAAAAACAACCGTCTTGATAAACTGAGTATCTAAGGGTGTTATCCTTTGCTTTATAGATAGATACGCAACCGCTGTTATAAGCGTTGGATAGTTCTTTTGCTACAAATCCACCTATTTGTTTATAGGTTTTAGGTGTGTCGGATTTGGGGCGACCACGATAAATAATTGCAGCACTAAATCTCTCATTTTGCAGCACAATATCCTTATTGTAAACCGCAGTCAGTTTCATTTTACACATACTATATCAGTTTTAGTTTTATTATCGAATAGTAAGGCTGGGAGTGAATTGTTACTCACCAAACCATTTTTACCACACATTAACTACATGCAATACATGATAGCTTGCATCACCTAATACAAGGATAACACAAGCGCATAACTCGCCCAGTTAAGTACGATTCAAAAGCCCCTGACTTACTATGCGGATTGTGTTATTAAAGTAGGTAGGAAAATACGTGCTTCACAGCACAATGCAGTTAATGAAGTGCAGATGCAACGGGAATCGAACCCGTATAGCTGGAGGGACACCCCAATTTATCACCATGCAAGCACCTATGAAAAAAGCACCCACAGAAATTTGTGAGTGCTTTTACAGATTGATTGGATTTCGAGGGTATTATTCTCCCCTATGTTTCTTTTCTTCACCAAAAAATTTTCGTGCGCTTGGTGTGTACATCCATAGACCTACCAATATTATTGGCACGAATATTATAAGCATACCTACTATTGGATTCATTCTTGTTTCTCCTTTTTATTAATACAACTTAAACCCCAAACCAAAAATATTGCGCACATAACAGACGCAACAACCAAAATTGCAACATCGTCACCTCTTTTTGAAAACAGCAACGATATAATTACAGTAGTGGCAATATACTTTGATATATCCAAAAAGTATTTGCCAAGTTCTTTGAACCTTTCTTCACTCATACAAAGATACCTTTTTATTGTTAAACATCAAATTTCACGGCGAAATTATACAAATTCGCTTGTGTTTGTGCATATCAGTTCCCCGACAAACTGAAGCACGCCACACCCCTACATATCAGTGATATATACAGGCATTCGTGATATGCAGATACGCTTCAATCCTCTTTATCCATGAAGTTTTTTACGTCTTCATAGTCTGTGCCTGATACAAATAGTATTGCAATGAAGACAAATATCATTACTATAAACATACTTTATCCTTTCTTTCAGATTATTAAAATTCAAATTCTACTATCACGCTTTTATCCCCACGGCAAAAATGTTCGTTGTTCACGTCATTAAAATCATAATACGAATAACGCTTCATAGAACGTTCGTACTCACCCCTAACATACACTTTGCCGTTTGGGCGCAACCGGAAGAAGTCACCCACTTTTAATTGTTTTATTGTTTTCATTGGTTTTATATTAATATTCCACTTATTCAAAATTTACCGCCACAATTTGCTTGACAAACCCTTTTTCACGCAAAGTCAATTTGCTTGCAGTTTTACCCCACGGGAACATTTTCGTACTGGCTGTATACGATACACCGTTATACACCGCTTCTGCATACCCCCGAAAACTCCACACGTGAAACCCGTCCAATTCGGACACACGCACCATGTACGTTGATTCTTTTGCGTTTACTTGATATATCACACACACAGATACAATGATAGCACACACTGCCACCATACCACACAAGAATTTTTTCATACGTTCTAAATTTTAAGTTGTTATACATTTGCGCATACCAACGCCCCGACACGTTGGAGTACACCACACCCGTAACACGAATGTTTGTAGTATGCAGATAGATACAATAAGGGGTGCAATTATCCATATAGATACATTACACCCTTACACGATTAGACACAATGATTCCACGATAAATTATAGTTTGAGTTCACCACGTTCTATTTTACCCTGCAAAAGTGCATCGAATACACGCATAACAGTAAAATTTTGGTTATACTCTCTCATTACTTTTTCATACACTTTTTTCCCGTCTTTTAAAATATATTCACCTTTGTCGTCTTTCTTTGCGACTTTTGCCGGATAAAGCATTTTTGTTTTATCTTCGTTCCAATAGCTATCAGCCCAAAGCAATACGATATTTTTAAGTTCTATATCTTTAAAAGACAAGCCTAAATATCCCTCAAAAGCATCTTTATAACCTTCCTTCCAGAACGAACGAATAGTTTTAATAACGCCGGATAAACTTTTTGTTTCCTTGTTTGCTTCACGAATTGATTTTAAAGCACTTACTTTTGAGTTTACAGACTGGTTTTTTACGTTTTTTGTTGCCATAGTTGTATAATTTTAAAATGTTATTAATTAATTTATTTGCAGTGTGTTAGGAAAATTGCACCTAAGAATAACGCTACCTTTGCAAGCTCGTTTCACACTATCAATCAGGGCACAATACGCCTCTGATACCGCTGTTTTTATAGGACTTACATACGCGGTTAACATACCTATCCTCACCCGTCGGTTTTTAGTCGAGTTGTCACGATAGGGCACAGTACACCCTAATACTCAATACCTTTGTGAGCTTTCGATATAATTTGCCGTTATCAGTTGAAAAAAGTACATTATACTTAACACGTGTGTACATTTCGCACCTTATAACGTGTGTTGTCGTTTCCTTAATAACGGGTTATACTGCCCCAATACATCAATGAACTATTTGCACTTTTGAAAGTTCCTTACTCTTTCGTTTGGCTGATTCAACATTTATTTTGTTTTCGCTTTTGTTTCGGTTATTGTTTTTTGTTTCGTTGTTTGTTTCCTTAACCGAACGATTCTAATATAATGCCTCAAAATAGACTTTTCCAAATTTTTCGATAACTTTTTTATTTAGCTGCTTTCTCTTTTCTTTTTATAATAGGTATATAGAGACTATTTTAACATTTTAAAACTTGTATTTAGTTGGTTATTAGTTGTTTATATTTGAAATGTTAAATCTTATTTTTCGCTTTTTCCTTAAAATAAGGGTTTCTATTCATTTGTAAAATCAAAAGTTATTTTCTATTGTTATTAAATAACTATGTATCAATATATTACATTTATCTATTTCAAAACATAGTTACAAAATAACCATACTATTTTTATATTTGCTTTCAATCTATTACTATGAATGAAGAAAAACCGCTTAAAAAGTCTTATTTTGCTAAAAAAAGACATTTTTATTCATTGTATTATATTGATTATCAATGCAGTAACAATTTTAAAAAGAATGAAGTGGGTACTTTGACTGGTGCGGATTCAATATTTGTAGTAAACCCAAATTTTCAAGTCTCGTTTTTAGCATATATTAAATCACTATAGTTACAAAATAACTATTATATATAAAGGGACATTTTTTCCGGAACACCATTTTTCAAGTCTCGTTTTTTGGGGAGAAAAATACAACTGATATTGCCTCTCCCTCCAGCTTATCCATAAATCAATATACCTCCCTGAATCCCTTTTTATCCATCAGAATAAAAACGAGTCATTTTAAAGCCCTGTATCGCATTTTATTATCTCGATAATACAAACATACCAGCAAGCTATAGAAAGTCCGTATACGCCAAAACAAAGGCTATTTGAGGATATTTGATAGAAGGAACTGGGAAAATGATTTTTGAACCCCGATTTTTTTACTTATTTGTTCAGTTTTGGCGAGATTTTGGCTAAAAACTTACAAAAACCGGATTTTTAAGACATTTTGGGCTGTTATAAGAGCAAAAAATCTAACTTTGCCAGACAAAAACTTGATAACTGTGAGAACGAACCAAGAAATAAAAGACTACCTGAAATTCGTTGTTCCGAGCGATGAAGGAAACGAGTACGCCATTATCCAGTATTGCCTTTCCAACTTTGACTTGAAGATAAAATTCAAGAAGCTGGAACCGGATGGCCATACCCCTACCGTCACATTTGAACAATTCAGAAAATGGATTGAAAGGGAATATATATCTGCCAATTCATTCATTGCTATAATTTCCGGCCCGTACTCCGGCGTAACCGGAATCATCTCATCAGTCAAAAACGATTCCCTGATACTGGGAGCAGCTCTTATGAAAACCGGGGACTTGGTTACGGATAAAATCTCAATCCCGTTCAAATCGGAAATCAGACAGGCAACCGAAGAGGAACAAGAAAACATCCTCCATTCCCTTTCGCTTGAAGGACTGGAGTGGAATAACGATTTTAATCGTGTTACAGAGCGTTTCGTTCCTCGTGAGTGCAATTATATTAGATTCAGATCAAAAGTGTCTGAAAAGAGCGGAATCGGCGTTTTTCGGGCATTCTCTGAGGACGGGTGTGTTATCATGTATTGTGTCAAGCTGGAAAACGAACCGATGAGACATTCTTTAAAGGACAATATCGGAAGGCAGGAAGAATACGACTTCTTTGTGGCCACGGAGATAGAGAGGAAAAATTTCAAGATAGAACTGGCAAAATCCGGAAAGGCTTGGAACGGATACCTCAAACGAATCGAACCAATTGACTTCAGAGTCAACAAAGGCGAATATTACTATTTCATCAACGATAAGTTTTCCCCCTCCAGGGCACAGGATTCTTACAGTACACAAGACAAGCTGAAGTTCAACAGCGGAAATTATTTCAGGTCGCTGGAAGAAATCGAAGAAATGATCGACCATATAAGCGAATTTAGAAAGGAACAGCTTGCGAGACCGAGAAAGAAGGATTAGGAGAACTGAGAAGGGGAATTGCAACATAACCCCTTGACTGAATCTCAAAACTTCAAATCGGACAAAAGGCCGGGGTGTGAGAGCTTTGTTTCTCCACCCCTTACTTTTCCGGCAGATTCCTTACCTGCACCTTCCCTTTCTGCTTGTGGTCGTACTTGTCCAGATAAACCCATATTCCCCGGAATGGCTCGAATCCGCTGCCGTAAAGCTTGTAGCGGTCTATAATCACGTCCAATAGCTGAGAGATAGTATCCCAGTCTTCCATGTCACCGTTCTTGTACCCCATGTCGGAAAGGAGTTTCGGTATTATCTCTATAGCTTGGCAATCCCGGTTCTCTCCTATCGAAATTCTGGGAAATCTATATCTCTCCAGTTTCTTGTAAAAGGGGTTCTCTTGTTTTCGGGCATTTTCAGCCTCTTCACGGAACTTTAATTGAATTTCGATCATCTTACCGCCATCACTGCAAATCGTCTCACCACGGGCTTTATTTTGGCTTCTAAACCAGAGTTTCGTTTCTTTGTCCATCTGAAGTTCCGGAAACATGAAGGAAAGAAGCTGGGGATTGTCGTATTGCACCCTTCCTATCCTCAGAAGTTCCAAATCTCTCATGTACTCCACTACGAACTGGCGCATCTCATCCAATGTCACTTTTTCATCGACTGGGAAAGACTCTCTGAAATCCTCCTTTATCATCTCTATCTTTTCATCGTCTGAGAGTGAGATTAAGCTTTCATCGTAATTTTCGGAAACTGGGAGTGACATGAACTCTTCCCTTATCTCTTCCTCGGTTTTCTCTTTCCATTCCGAATAGTGGATTCCTACCCTGCATCCTCTGCTTTCAAAATACGGGAACAGATCTTCTATTTCCAATTTGGAGAGTTCTTCATCGTGTGAGAAATAATCTTCTTTCAATTCACTGAAGGTTTTCTTCAATTCCATCCATTTAGGGGTATCTCCTTCAGGGTACTCTTCCATCATGTCCCGGATAAGCATGTCGATGAATTTTTGATTTGGGCTGGGAGTTTGGGGAACCTCGGATTGAACCGTTTCTTCTTCCTCTTTTTTGAAGCTGGGGATTGAGGAAGCATCCGAATCCTTTTCTTCTGTTTTTTTAAAGCTGGGAGTGAAGGGGCTGCTTGAATCTTTTTCTTCAAAGCTGGGTGTTTGGGCTTGAACCTCGAATTGAAGATTTTTGGTTTCTCCTTCCCCCACACCCCTATCCTTATCCTTTGTAAAAAAGCTTACTTCGTAACCTTTTTTATTAAGCTTTTTAATATCTTCTTTAAAATATTCTTTTAAGCTTATTATAATATTATTATCTATATTACTTCCCGAAATCGGAAAGGTTTTGCCCTGAACCATTCCCGATTTCGGAAAGGTTTCAGATAACCCTTCCTGATTTCGGAAAGGTTCGTCCAAAACCATACCTGTTTTCGGAAGGGTTAGGCTATTTTTACCATCGAACCCTTCCTGTTTTCGGAACGGTTTTAAAGAAACCATTCCCGATTTCGGAAGGGTTGGTTCATTTTCGCACTCTAACCTTTCCTGATTTCGGAAGGGTTCATCCATAACCTTTCCGATTTCGGGTAGGGTTATATTTTCATCTTCAGAAACCTTTCCGATTTTCTGCACATATTTTTCTCTGATTGATAACAGATGACTTATTGCTTCATCCAGTTCTTGAATAAATCCGTCAGACCATTCCGATTTCAGGTAGGGTTTACCGATAACCATTCCGATATAAGAAGGGTTTTCTGACAACCCTACCGATTTGTTACATGGTTCCATCAAAACCCTTCCGATTTCAGGTACGGTTTGTTCCTTTGTTGATATGGCAGTTTCCTTCAGTGCGTTTATTTCCTCTTCGGAAACATTGCTCAAAGCTTTCTGTTCTTTTACGAATTTATCATCGCAAAACTTGGATAAGGCTTCACGATTATTGGTTGCTTCCAGTATTCTTAAAGCAATATTATACCCAGAAATATCCAGTGAACATTCCTTCTTGCATCCGGCCTTTGCGTCTGTAGACATCAACACCCCTATCTTCTCCAGCCGGTTTACACAAGCGGAAAAAGAATCGTTGCTCATTTTTAGTAACTGTTTAAAAGTGGTTCGGCTCCATTTTGTATTATGACCAACGCTTTTATGATACTCCTGATTTAACAGGAGTATCAAAAGAGCCAATTCGTTTGCCTTGAATAGACAACTTGAATTAGGGTGAATCTTTACGAATTTAGTATTCTGGATTTGTTGTGTCATGCGTTTTCGATTTTGTCATTAACATAATAGTGCATTATCTTACAGTTCACCATCGGTTTGTAAACCTTATACCCCAGTTCTCTGGCGTATTTTCCTACCGTTACCCGGTTAGGAACTTTGGTGCTGTTTTCTAACATGTGCTGTGACATTTCCTCGAATGTCATACGCTTCTTCAATTTCATCATAATCTTGATTTTTAATTGTTCTTTAATTAATAATAGGGCTACTGCTATTGATTGTGTTTGTTGGTTTTCAATATTAACATTCTTTACACATTCGCCTTGTCCAGTTCGGCAATCTGCTTCTGTATCTCGTTCATATTATCCTGAATGATCTTACAGCTCTCGTATTGCTCATGCTCTTTTGCATACTCCAGTACGAAAGAAAGCATCATATACGAGTTATGCAGGCTTCTTCTTTCAGCACATCTGGATTGGTATATGAGATACTTCGTATGGCTTACAAGATTCTTTATACGCTTGTCATAAATACTTGTTCTTATATACAGGAAAATCATCAATAAAGCACAACAAGCGATGGTTCCGATAAATATTAATTCATTCATTGTTTGTTATTGTTTTGGTTATTGTTTGCAAGGCGGTGCATCCCCGTTCCTTCGACATTCTTTACATAGTTCTTTCATGGAACACTGGGAACATTTGTCTTGCTCTTTTATTTTCAGTAAATGCCTTATTACTAATAACGTTATTACTATAAATAATAAATATGTCATTTCGGTTCTGATTAATGAAGGAATTTATAGCCTGGATGAATCGCTTCAGCTTCTTCCTTCGTATTAAACATTAAAGTTGTAGTGCCAGTACCACCTACATCCTTGTAAGCGACTTTCAACCACCATTTATAATTTCCACTGCCATAATCATCATAGTAAGGTTCCCCGATTACCTCAGTAACCCATGCGTCTATAAGATTCATTTCTTGCTATCATTTAAATATTGTTCGTCAAAATAACCATGTCTAATCAACCACCCAATCATCGAAATGCAACATTCTATCGGATCATCTTCTATGTGTGTGCCAACCAGACAATCGGCGGTGTATTTCCTTATTGAGAGAATATATCCTTGTGCTTTCTTTGTCAACTCTGGGTGGTGAGGCTTAAATCCCGGTTTTGGATCTGGAACCTCAGTAGGCAACAACTCCAACAGCCTTGACAGACTCCATGCAGGAATGTCTTTTCCCCACAGGCTATCAAAGATTTCTTCACCAGTCATTGGTGTTCCATCAGGGTGTTTGTGAAATGGAAATTTTAGTTTGGCTATTCTTTCCGGTGTCCAAAACTTACCTCTTAATGTTGGCGACTTGGTTTGCAGCTCCCACTCTAAAGCAGGAACTCTACTATTTTTATAATGATATACCATATCTGCCGTTTCCAGCTTCAATCCTAAAGCGAGCAGCCTTTCCGACTGCTCACGTGTTGTACATATTCTTGATTTAAATTCCATATTGCTTAATCGTAATTATAATTATCAAATTCGTTATCTCTCAGTTCCTTTTCTTTCATGGCCTTCATTTTATCGTGCCAAATGGCAAGCATGGCTATTGCATTCCAAGCCATGTGTGCGAGTGCTGGCAGCTGTGATTCTTCGTCAAATTCCTCTCCATTATCGAACGCCACCAAATGCCGCAATAATGCAGCCTTGTAGCGTTCCATTCCATCAGGAAGGTTTCTCCATGAGTTTGGGGCGTACTTCTTTGCTCCGAAGGTGTAAACCTTCACCACATCTTCCAAGTCTGAGAGAGGAAGCAACTCCCACATTGGTTTGTTGTCCTTCCGGTCGTCTTTTCTTGATTCGTTCATAGTCTATTATTTTACAAGTTCAAATTCATACACAAATACCCACGGATTGCTTTCCCATGTTCCTTTACCGGAAACTTTGTCGATGAGAGTTGCATAGGCTCTGCGAGGGGTGCAATAAGGTTGTATGTCACCTCTATAATAGTAAGCATCCATTAAATGAGTATCTATACTTCCGCATTGCCCTTTGTAAACTCCTTCTGCCAAGCAATCTTCATCGGATATATCCTGCAATCGCTGTATGCGGATGTTGGTTACCTTAATCTGATGGGGCATTAAGTCTGGCCTCACAAACATTTTATTTCGCCAACCGACTTCGCAAAAAGGGAAAGGCTCTATGCTTATATCAGCATATCTTTGCGCAATGGCAACGATTTCACCTTCCTTATAGCGTGACAGGATTTCTCCTCCGTCAAACTCTCTTTCGTCAGCATCGTATATACATGGCCAGTCAACTACTTTCTTATCAGACTTGCGTATGTGTATATTGAATCCCGCAACCCATTCCCCTTTAAATTCTCTCGGGCATTTGATTATTCTCCGGGTCTGTGTCTTGCGACCTTCCAATACAGCTTTGGTAAGTTCGTACTGGTCATTGAACATTATCTTTTGCATTCTTCTTCCTCCTTTGGTTTTTTAATAGTTAGCACGGTTTTACCACCTAATACAACATCGTATTCATCGCAATTATCATTCTCGAACTTTTGCTTTGAGTACCATGTTATCAGTCCAAGGATTTCGCTTTCAGTAATCTGTCTGCGAACTTGGCTCATAGCTGACTCATTCTTGTTTCTCTTGGTAATGTAAGCAGACTTCCAGCCTGTAACAATAATGGTGTCTTGCAGTTCTTTCTGTGCCATTTTTCATTCCTCCATATTAGGTAACAAATCATATTTCCATTTATATCCATACATGGTTTTAAATTTCCCTACACAACATTGACTTATATTCCCTTGATTGTATCCTAATGTTCTTGCAGCTAATCTTGCTGATTCCCATGTGTTCAAAAGTTTACCATCTATTGAAAATTGCAGCACACTTTTTGATTTTGATTTGGCTGCCCTTTTCACTCGTGTACCATAATTTAAATTTTCTTTACTTGTTACCCATTCAAGATTTTCAACTCTATTGTCTGATTTATTTTCATTCTTATGGTTAACTTGTGGCTTTATTTCAAAATTTGGTATAAATGCAGATGCAACAATTCTATGCACATATTCTCTACTCATTTTACCATACCTGTACAATTTTACTTGTAAATACCCGTTGTGAGTTTTGATAGGTGTCAATATTTTCGATAATCCCGTATGTTTATAATTCATAGACTTTACTTTCCCTAAATTGCTTACTTTATATAGCCTTTCATAACCAATTACGGATTTCCAAATTTCTTTTGCATAACCGGTTGCCGCTTTTTCAATATCTTCTCGTTTCATTTTTCAACTCTTTTCGGTTTTAATAAAAATGATTTATAATACTTGCAATTATTAGCATCTCTTCTTGCTGTTATTCTTCGTAGTAAAGCCTTACAATACATTTGGCAGTTAGCAAAAGCCACGTAATAAATGCAGTAACTACAATGTTTATCACCGTTCTTCATTTTGGACTCCTTGCTTCCTTCAATTCTTCAATAAGTGCATTCGCAAATTCAACCGCATTAACAGCCATAACACAATACTTTTGAGTTAACACATTGGGGTCTATCATGCGAAGCATGGCTTCCTTCGCAACTTCATACCTGCGATGTTCCCAGTCAATGTTATTCACATTTTCAATTGTATCTTCAATTATTTCGATGTCATGTAGAGCGTATAGTCTATTCATATTTGTTGCATCTCCATACATACCCCATTTAGTCATTTTGACATCTACAATTTCTCCGGTTGTTCTAATTTTTGCTTTCATTTTTGATTACTGTTAATGTTTTGTTTTCGTTATTTGTTGTTTTATGGTTTAAACACGTAGTCAGCCCAAATCTCAACAAACTGTTCGCCAGCGTATTTCGCAAGTTCGCTTGACTTGAAGGCAAGCCGAGAACCAATGCTCGCAATTGCATCCGATGAATCGTAGATCGTGCTCATACACGCAATGCCGACACTCGCATCCGCATTGCTGCTCGACCGAAATGCCACATGGCTTTTCTGTTCTTCGTCTGTTTCGCCTATTTCTTTTTGAGTATATGACACGAAGCAAGGGAAGTATCGCTTTTCTTTCTTTGCAAATCGTGGCTCCCATCCCTCGTTGAGTGCTGCTGCGATGATGCGTAGTTTGAGGTATGCGTCTACGTCAGGTTGATTATACGCACCGTAATTCATCCAAAGGTTATATGATCGTACAAATGGGTGCTCTATACCCAATTCGTTACAAGCATCTTCAAATGTTTTGATGCGTTCAGTTATATCTTTTGATTTGAATATTTCTTCACCGAACAAAGATTCAAGAATGTTTTTACAATCATTACTTGATTCTTTATATGCTTTAATTAAAGCGTCTGTATTTATTTGAATTAATTCTTTTTTCATTATCTATTAGGTTTTTCATTGTTTCTTAACCATCTATAAATTACCACTCTTGCTTTCTCGTGACGAAACCAATTCCATTTCCGTTTCGGGTGATAAGCATATATCTTCTTGGCTATTCTCAGATTCATTTGTGTTTTTGTTTATCTTCACTGAAGCATGGGTCGCATTCATCACGCTGACAAAATCTTCAACGTCCAAATAATCGATACCAAAATTTTCTGCGGTCTTTTTGTCGGAATCAGAGAATTGCCCGGTCTTTCCACTGGCATCACCAATCATAAGGGCATCACCCTTATCAAAGTTGAACTTGTCCATATATTCATCAAAAAAAGATTCAAGCATCCCGGTATTCGGCTTTCTGTATTTGTCAGTTTTATTATTCGATATGCACTGCTTAGCACGAACAGCACCACCTATATTGCAATATTCTTTCACAACCCTTGAAATGTAAAGGCTTTTACAGCTAATGGAAAACTCATCAACAAATCCTTTCTCTACACCACCTTGGTTGCTTACAATAAATACACAATCCGGTGCAAGTTTTTTAATTGCATCAAGCACATCAAATTTGATCTTCATATCCCAAATCCCTTCAGGAAAGGTTTTTCCACTGGCTGTTTCAATCAATGTTCCGTCAAGATCGGCAAACAACACTTTGTATTTTTTCATAATTTATCCTCCAGATTTTAATTATACTTTATTTCTATTGAATTATCGGCTTTTGGTTGTACGAGAATAACGCCTTTATCCGATGTTATTCTTAGTATTCCTTTATCATTCATTCTAATCATGTAGTTACCTATGACATAGGTTTTATTTTTCTCTAATTCGTTCATTGTTCGTATCCTGTTGGTATATCGTAGCATATTGCAAAAATCAATAAGAATATACTGAATGTTAGCCATCCTAATACTGCTCTATCATGGTATATTCCTACACATGTAGAAATAATTATAAATGAAGTGAACAATAATGCTGTTTTAATATTCAAAATGCTTTTCATAAAACTTCTTTTATTAAATCCATACAATTCTGACACGCTTTCTCGAAATTCTCCTTGCTTGTTAAATGTTCCTCAATTTCAAAATCTTCTATCAGTCCATAGTTGCTCAACTGTATTTTTGCAAAGGGGTATTTATATCATAAATGACCGTTACGGATGTGTAATGTATCACATCCCAACACTCCCCTGCACTTACACGATCAACACTGACAATCTTTTTATATACATTGGGAGCTTTATAAAGATATTTTCCTACCAAATTTTTATACTTGACTATCTTAGATTCATCGTCCAGTTCTTTCTTATATTTCATAATTATGTCATTTTAATAGCTTCTAAAATTCCTGCCTGAATAGCTTCCTCAAAAGAAAAATATTCATTGTCGGAAAACTGCATACATCTCCCTTTTTTAACATCAATAATCATATAAAACCATTTGTCGGTAGGAAAGTTATAATCAACGCTTATATGTACGCTCTTCTGTTCTCGAAGCCATTTTTGTGCCACATAAAGAGTAGGTTTTGGAAAATATACATATTCATCGCCAACCTCGCCGCTTTTAATCTCTGCCACCGCTTTTCTGTATCTATGTTCACATGGCCAATTGAAACCCTTTAGTTTCAGCAATACGGCTGTTTCTAATGTTACAAAATCTTCTTGGTTCATTTGATTTCATTTAATTGTTCCATAAATTTTTTCTTTCGATAACACATATAATCGTCTGCCATTTTTGCATCTATACATTGTGTACAATATGTAACAGGCATCGAACAATCTTCACAAAATCCATCCAGACACAGACCGTCCGATGGCCTATATCTTATACAAGACCGACAGAATGCTTTAAGGGCTTTGTTTTTCATATCTTTTTCAGCCACTTCCATCGTACTGGTAATGTCTTTTGTATCATGTTTATTTGTTTCCATTACAAGACGTATAGCTTGTCTTATATCAGATATTTTCAGACGTTTGATAGTATTTCCAGTCTTAATCAGCAAATAATTTTCGTCTTTTGATATGCTGTCTATGTTTATGTCACATAGAAAGGTTTGGTTTGGACTTATGTGGAAAGTCAGCCCTTGATTCTCTTTATCATTCATATACAATTTGTTTTGGTTTATTCATACATAATTTACAAGCACTTGTGTATGTATGGTAAGTTTTATCTTTTCGTTTTATTGTTCTCGGATAAAATCTGTGAAGTGGCAAATACCGACCACACTGGGAACACAATTTTTTAGTATATACTTCATTTTCCGTCTGGTATTTGTTACTAATACGCTTCCTTATCAGCTGGCAAGTTTTACATTCACTATCTGTATTCCGATATTTCCTGCAATGAGCCAGAGACTTTTTATTGCATTTGGCAAAACGAACACAATCTATTCGGGGGACGGTCTGATATATGTTCATTGGTTCTGTTCTATTTCCAATATTTTCCTGTCACAGATAATCTGGCGGTCGGTTATTTTTGAAATCAATTTGATTCCTTCCAATGTCCGGCATCTTGACAAGGCTACATAAACCTGCCCGTGCGCAAACGCTCTTCCGGCATCAACGATTACCTTGTCAAAAGTCAAGCCCTGGGATTTGTGAATCGTGATAGCCCAAGCGAGTTTCAGAGGGTATTGGGTACAAGAACCGATTTCTTTCGCTACAATCTTTCCTTCAGCATCACACTCGTACTTGACATTCTTCCAAGTATATTTGGTAACGATAATCTTCTCTCCCTTATCGGTTCTGACTGCGACATAGTTGAATAGATCATCGTTTATGATTTCCTCCACAACCCCAAGCATACCATTGTAAAACTTTCGTTGCTCCATCGGGGCTTGGTCATTGGCACAGAACATGACTTGTGCGCCGACTTTCAGGTTCAATTGAGGTTCACACGGGGCTGCGTTCTCTGGAAAATCACCGGACAGTATTGCGTCATATCGGTAAATTTCTCCTTCCAGCCTTGCTAAATTATCCATGTTTATGTTTTGGGCTGACTTATTGGTAGCACAAAGCGTTATATATCCGCTCTCTTTGTTTCCTATATATCTCTTATCATAAAGTTCAAGTAATTTCTTTCTGCTTTCCGCTGAAAGGTTTCCGTTACGAACTTCATTAAGCAAGTGGAGAAATTCTTCGTCAGACTGGCGAAACACATGGCTGAGACTCACAGTCTTGAATCCGGCTGTTTTTAACGCTTTCGAGCAAAAGAAATAAGGAGAATCATAATACTTCTCAACAAGCCCCCATTCTTCTTTTATTGTGACAGGGGGAAGCTGATAAAGGTCTCCTATCAAAAGAAGCTGAACACCTCCGAACGGCTCTTTGGTATTCCTGTAGAAACAAAGCGCATCGTTTACTGCATCAAGAAGATCCGCACGAACCATTGAGATCTCGTCTATCACCAGTAATTCTAATTTCTGGATAGTTTCTATTTGCTTGTCATTTAATTTGTATGAGCCTAATACATGGAGGGTTTTGCCTCTGACGAAAGCCGGTTTGTAAGGTGAGAAGGGCAATTTCAAGAGAGAATGCAGGGTTACACCTCCGGCATTTATCGCTGCAACTCCGGTCGGGGCTGCGATTATTGTATTCTTCTTGCAGACACCCAGTATATATCTGAGCAAGGTGGTCTTACCGGTTCCTGCCCGGCCTGTCAGATACACATTGGTATTCGTGTTTAAAACTAAATCAATAGCTTCCTTCATTTCGCTATTGATTATGAATGTGGGTTTTGGTTGGTTTGTCATATTCTTAAATTATTTCATTTATTAAAAGATTCTGGTAGTGAGTCAAATAATTCTGGAACCTGATACATTTGATTTCTTCGGTTTTCTTGGGGCAGTAATCCACATGCTCACAACTGAGACAAAGACTCTTTAATGCTGCGGCCATAAACTTTTTCTGTGTAGGTATCAGTTCTTTTTGCACCAATGCTTTGATATAAGCAGGATTTGGTTCTATCATAAGTCCTATATCGCCACCGGATATTTTCTTTCCCATTAAAAATCTATCGAAGTGTATACATCGTCTATCTGTTCCTTGCTTAAACCTATATACCGTCTTGTAATCGCAATACTGGAATGATTGAACATTTTACTAAGCAATACAAGAGCCGCTTCGCTTTGCCCTTCCTTCTCATATACCCATCTTCCGAATGTTTTCCTGAGAGTGTGAGTGGAGATCCGGCTGATCGGAAGAGAGTATTCTTCCTTTAGTGTCTTCAATACCCGGTTGATTTGCCGGTCAGTATATGCGGTAGATTTTTTGGGGTGCTTGATGATAGGTAGTTCCAAGTCCGGAGAACCAAGCAATTTGTATAATTCGGCAATTCGCTTCTTGTTTGTCTCACCTATTCTGATAAGGCGTGTCTTGCCCGTTTTCTTTTCCGTAATACAGATTTCGTCCTTACAAAGAATGTCTATCCACCTCAAAGATAATACGTCCGATACACGCAAAGCCGTACAGAACGACACTCTGCAATATAATTCGATCCAGTATTTCTTGTCAGTGGACAGACATTCCAATAACCTCTTAAAATCTTCTATCTGAAGAGGCTCTGATTCTACTATTTCTCCTTTTATTTTTCCCATAATTAGTGATTTTGTCTTTTTACGAGAGCAAAGATATACATTACAGGAATATCATCAAAGAAAAATCAATAAATATTTTTTCTATTAACTATTTTAACCTATCATGTTAATATATAGTTAGTTAAAAACAAACTAAAGCAAATGCTTACTTCTAAATAATTCGATCGTATCAATCGCTATTCCCAACTCTTTAGCCTTTTGCATCTTGGAGCTATTAGAAGAAAGATCTGCGACTATAAGATTTGTGGTTTTCCGGCTCACACCGCTTACAATTTCTCCCCCTTCTTGAATAATTGTATCTTCCAGTTCCTTGTCTCGGATTCCGGTAAAACAAACCTTCAATCCGGCACATTTTCCGTTGGATTTTATCTCTTTCTTTTCAGAAGGACGAAGTTCAAGCCCTGTTTCTTCCAGAAATTTATAGAAAGGTTTGATTCCGTCACAGAAAGAGCGGTATGTCTTGGAATCTCCCGGAGAGGACATGGGGATGTATTTCTTTTGATAGAAAAGATCAATAAAGCCGCCCATTTCACTTAGGATTTTTCTTGCCTTTATCAGTCCGATCCCCTCAAAACAATCGCTGGCGTGCATCAAGGTTGCAGCATCCGTCTCTTCCAATGCTTTCTTGTTGTTCTGGAGGATGATATTTACCGTACTGTCTCCAAAACCGTCTATTGCAAGGATTTCTTTCGGAGTGATATTCAAAATCTTCTTTATCGAATCGAATCCGGCTTCAAACAGTTTGACGTAGCTTTCCTCTCCCATATTCTCGGCTCCTAAAACGGTAAAAAAATGGATGATTTTCGCCAGTTTTCTTCCCGGACAGTCGGGATTGGTACAGCATAGTTCTACCATTGTACCATTCCATGCCGTAGGCGCACCACACGAAGGGCATATTGAAAGCTTGCTCCACACTACTGTTTGTTCTTCAGAGGCAGCAGGTTTGATGGTGGAAAGGATTTTCGGAATCACACCGCCTGAGCGTGTAACCAGAATTTCCGCTCCTTTGGCCAATTGTTTTGTCTTAATGAAAGCGGCATTGTATCCGGTCGGGTTCTCCATTTCACAATCTCCGGTATCCACTGTTTCAATATTTACGACAGGTTTCAATGCCCCAGCCTTGCTGACTTTCCAAGTGATAGATTTGACGGTTGTGTGAAAAGCGGATGTAAAATCCGGATGCTTATAAGCGATTGCGTATAACGGATTTCCAGTTGTCTCATGTCGCCCTACCTTATCCCAGATGGCAAGATCGTTAATATAGATTACAACACCATCTATCGGATAACCATTCGACCATGCGGAAAATAAATCTTTCAGTGACTCTTCTGTCAATTCTTCCACCTTGCATTTATGGAACAAAGGTTGTTGTTTGTAAGCTTCGCAAAGTTCCTTTATCACCTGCTCATAGGTTATATATGAGACAAGATCGGACTGACCTATTCCATAACGATACAAGGAAGCGTGCTGGATAAGGTTGTTCGGTTCATCCGCATTCAACATTCCGGCTGCGGTATTACGAGGCGACTTGAACTTTTCTCCGGTACTGGGAGAGAATTTGTCTTTGAAGAACTTGTCCCAGTTTTTATTTGATATTACAAATTCACCAAAAGTAAAACGGTAATGGGCATCCTTCATTATGTTTGCGGCCATTACATGTTTTGAACAATCCTGCCCCTCATTTTCAGCACCGCCACGAGAATAAGCCATGCCGGTTAGTTCGTTTACAAGCAATGACAAGCCATCGAACTTAGGCATACAGATTACTTCTGTTCTTCCTGTAAGTCCGAGAGATTTGCACCATTTGATTACTTCACCAAGGCTTTTGGCCTTGTTCAGTGATTTCATGGGAATAGGCAAAAAGACCTTTCTGCCGGTAGAAACGCTGGCAGGTTCTATGTGCTTGAACCAGTCGCTATCAGGATCGAGTTTTCTTAATTGTTCAATTTCCGCATCGTACTCAGCATCGGAGATTTCCGGCGTTCCTTTACGATACAATTCGTTATGGCGTTTGATATTGTCTAATAACGTCTCTTTGGTTTTGATTGTATATTGTTCTTTCATGTTATAACAGGTGTTTTTGACGTTGTGATAAATTACGTTGATGCTCGGCACGTTTTGCGGATTTGCCCCATGACTCCATCAAATCTTCATAAGTGTTTTCAAAAAGTTTACAAGCCAAATCATATAAATCAGGCAGCTTGTTCATTTCTTTTTCGATATAATCCATTGCACTGCCTTTATATAGGGCGTTATTCATGCGTGTGAACACATTGACATGAAACTTATAGTTGAACTCGCTATACAGTAAACGGTAGCCTTTACCTATATCTCCGGCACTGCCCTTACGGACAATCTGGGTGATACGCTGTCTCATGTCGGCAAGAGGAATTTCTGAAACAAGACCCTCAATTATTGAATCTTTTCGTTCGTTTTCTTCTTGCAACACACGGGCTTTTTCTTCTGCAATTTGGCGTTGCTTTTCTTCTTCTATCCATTTTTCCGCTCTTTTTATTTTATCTTCGATTTGGTAGGATGGCACATTAGCTTCTTGCAGTTTTCTTTCGCAAGCAATGAAGTATTTGCGTGCCCGTCTGCCATTATCGTTGTTTTCTATCATTGAAAGCTCTTTTGCCATGTCAATAGACAACGCATATTCAATTTTGCTAATATATTGATTATCAGAGTTCATAAAATTATGATGTCTGATATTCAACAAGTTACCTTTATAATCAAAACAAAGTTTCTGATAATCTTGTCCTTCTATAAAATCGTATTTTTCGATACGACTCTTAATCCAATCAGCGAACTTTTGTTTGTTTTCTAAGAAACAATGCAAATCTCTTGCATTTACAGCACGCTTGCCGTTCTGTTCTGTTATCTTTATTAATTCTATAGGTTCGTTTGTTCGTAAATTATTCATCTTCTATATTTTGTTATTATTTGTTATGTTCTATTTATAAAAGGAGTCGGTAAAACCACGACTCCTTTTGCAATACTGTAAAATCAGTTTAAATATTGTTTTAGTTAAGAATCATAAATATGTTTCGCTACAGACCACTGTTTTACATTGGGATGTCCATCTGGCAGACACCCTCTTTCGCTACAAACCATTACTTTACCCCCGAATGCCCGAAACCTCCAGTTCCACGCTCTGTATCATCCAGCGTTTCTACCGGTTCCCATTCTGCCTGTTCATAGTGAGCAATTACCATCTGGGCGATACGCTCTCCATCATTGATTGTAAAATCCTCAGACGAAAGGTTAATCAAAATAACGCCAATTTCACCTCGAAAATCTGCATCCACAACCCCTGGCGCATTACATACGGTTATTCCCTTTTTCAATGCCAAGCCGCTACGAGGACATATTTTAGCTACATATCCTTCTGGAAGCGCAATATGTAGTCCCGTAGGAACAAGGCAACGTTCCAGTGGCTTCAATACTATCGGCTGTTCAATATTTGCACGGATGTCCATTCCGGCTGAACTTGCAGTTGCATATTTTGGCAACTCATGTTTTGATTTGTTTACGATTTCTACTTTCATTACTTTAAGGTTTTGATTTTATTTATTCTTGCTTCTCTATTATGAGCCATTTTTCTTACTGAGTGATATTTTCGGGTTACGCCGCACAACTGGTCATAATCGGACAGCTTCAGGTTTCCTATATCACTCATTTCTATTTCCACATGGGGAGATACGTGCCTGAAGTAAAAACCACCCGTGGAAATAAACCTGCCTGTACATGCGAAGGAGATAGCCTGTAAATTTCCTCCGGTTAATTCATAAGCACTTCTGACCGACCGGGTAATCGCTATCAGAACTTGTGCTGCATTGAAAACTAATACTTGTTTTGGTTCTTTTAAAAATCCGTTACTTTCTTTTTTCATTTAATAAATCTTGTAATTGTTCAGAACTAAATCTATTTTGTGCTTGGGATAAGATGGCTGAATCGGAAATGACAAAACCGTTTGAAAACAATTCTTCAATCCTTTCCAGCATGTACATTCCAAAATCCGTATCGACATAGGCAATCAGGAGAAGTTCAAGAGGTTCCATAATCAGCACGTGCCCGGTATTGGTCTCGTTGATGATTATGTCTTCTCTCGGCACATCGTAAGCTGCAACGGCTGCATTTATCCATGAAAGAAAGTTCATCTGGAACAAACTTATACGGTTTGTCCCAGTCTTGCCTTTCTTTTCCAAAAAATGCGTCATATCCGCATAACGATTCCCTTCTTGATCTGCGCCTGTCAGAAGATCCGGAAATTCCGCATACTTGATCTCCTTGCACACAATCACTTTACTTTTCATAATAGCCCGGCATTTTCGGATTTAAACAAATTGTTTTTGTGCATTTCTTCAGTTACCAAGACAGAAGAAGCCTTGTCAAACTTCACATCACGAATCGCCCAGTCACGGGTTTCAACTTTCGTCAAATACTTGGAGACAAAATCGTAGGCTTCTTTCGGAGAGGAAGCGGCAACGTAGATGTTTTCTTTCTTGGATTTTTCCTTGCCGTTATCGCTGATCTCCGTGTATTTGACGTTCACTGCAAACAAGGCTGCTTCATCCTCTCCTTCTGAAAAGAAATACAACACATAATTTTCCTTATACTCCTTGTCAGTGGAGAAGGTGTCTGTAAAGAGTAGTTCGGGGATTTTTGCCTTCACGATCTCATATTTGACGGAATCATCATATTGTCTCATTTCTTCCATCATTTCAAACGCCAGAGCTTCTGCGTCCGTGTAATTTACCGCAACGACCAAATCGTCTTCTTTCTTGGTTGCTAACTTTCCGTCACTGTCCTCGCCCATATACTCGAAGCGAAGTCTGTAAAATTCAATACCTGTATTCATAGTCGGTATACTTTAATTGGTTAAATAAATATGTTTTGGTTTTTAA
>ULVT01062513.1_pt1 | contig 48873 bp, 51 predicted proteins | sample 1959701 | NCBI WGS metagenome assembly ULVT01 (sample SAMEA4835793, study PRJEB28245) | human gut metagenome | biome: gut microbiome; material: fecal sample | place: Denmark | collected 2008
GATGGGGCGGACGGCGGCACGGGCGCGGATGACGTCCATGTTCCCGGAATAGCGTTTAACAAGGTCCAGCATCAATTCCTGGACGGCGGGGGCTTCCGGAATGCCGGGAGCATCCCACGCCCACGCGTAGGTGGCCCCGAAGCGCCAGAAAGAACCGTTATGAACCAGCCAGTGTCCGAAATGCAGGATGCCGGCATGCCAGTCCAGCTCTTTCAAGTCCAAATCCAGAATGGTTCCTTTGGAGGGGCGCCCCTTCAGCGGAGACATGTCCGGATGAAGCCCGGCTTCCCAGCCCGTACACCAGACTATGTGGGAAAACGTGCGGCCGTTCCAATGGAAAAGACCGTTTGCATCCAGCCGGATATCTGCGGGGGATACATCCGCTTCTACAAAACGGCCCTGTTCCATAAAAAACCGCCGCATGGCGGTAACCATGTTCTCCACGTGCAGCACGGCGGAGCCTCGCGTATAAGCGGCTTTCCCGCGTCCTTCCCAGCGTTCCGGCCATGGAAAAAGAGGCCCGGCATAGGCGCAGGATTCCGGAGCCGTCTGGCGTTCCTGCCAGATTTCAAACTGGTCCTCCGTCTCCACTTCCCGGAAAATCGGAGTTTTCTGCCACCAGGACCCGCCCAATTCCCGTTCCGTCTCCGGGTAAAAGGCTTCTGCCGCCGCCAGGCATTCTTCCTGCCGCCATCCGGGCCGGAAGGCGCGGCCTGTCAGGGGGTTCACCAATCCGGCCGCCACCCGGGAGGCCGTTTCCGCTATGGGGCGGTCTGCAACCGTAAACTCCGCGCCGCGGCGTTTCAATTCCCACGCCAGACAACTTCCGGCAATTCCCTGGCCGATGATAAGGATGTTCATGATAGATAGATAAAGAACCGGAAAATCCCGGAAATGAAAGAAGAAAGCGGAGGGGTGGCGGTACCGCTCCCCCCGGAGGAAAGGCGTGCCGCAGGTGTCCCTTCCCCTGCGGCGCCGTAAGAACGGCCCCGCTTACAGGGCGGCGATGATGGCGTCACCCATTTCCGCCGTATTCACGCGGATTTCTCCGGGAGCTCCCGTAGCCAGGTCGCCCGTGCGGCAGCCCTGGTCAATCACGCGGCGAACGGCGGAGTCAATGGCGTCTGCCGCTGTTTTTTCTCCCAGGGAATAGCGCAACAGCATGGAAAGGGAAAGAATCTGGGCGATCGGGTTTGCAATGCCCTTGCCGGCAATATCCGGGGCGGAGCCTCCGGAGGGTTCGTAAAGGCCGAAGAACAGGCCGTTGTCCTGCGCGCCCTGGCACAGGCTGGCGCTGGGCAGCATGCCCAGGGAACCGCAAATCATGGCCATTTCATCGGAAAGAATGTCCCCGAACAGGTTTTCCGTCACCAGCACGTCGAACTGGCGGGGATTGCGCACCAGCTGCATGGCGGCATTGTCCACGTACATATGCAGCAATTCCACGTCGGGATAATCCTTGGAAACTTCAATCATTGTCTCGCGCCACAGCAGGGAATTGGTCAGCACATTGGCTTTGTCCACGCTGGTGACGCGCTTGCGGCGGCCGCGCGCAGCCTCGAACGCCACTTTGGCGATGCGCACCATCTCGCTTTTATGGTAGCGCATGGTATCCACGACGACTTCGTCGTCTCCCTCCCGTTCGCGAAAACGGGGCTGGCCAAAATACAGGCCGCCAGTCAATTCCCGGACGCATAAAATATCGAATCCGCCTTCAATCAGTTCATTCTTGATGGGGGAGGCATGGGTCAAGGCCGGAAGGCATACGCCCGGACGCAGGTTGGCATACAAGCCGAAATGTTTTCTCAGAGGCAGCAGGGCTCCGCGTTCCGGTTGTTCATTGGCGGGGAGATGCTCCCATTTGGGACCGCCCACGGAGCCGAACAGAACGGCGTCCGCCTCTTCGCAGGCGCGAATGGTTTCTTCGGGAAGAGCCTTGCCGCAGTGGTCAATGCCCGCACCCCCTACAAATGCCTCCTTGCGGCTTACGGTAAAGCCAAACTTGCCGCTTACGGCATCCAGAACCTTCAGAGCCTGTGCCATGACCTCGGGCCCGATGCCGTCGCCGGCCAAGACAGCAATATGATGGTGATGTTCACTCATGTCGCTGAAAGTCTGGTCATTCTCCCTTCAAAGGTCAAGAAAACACCGTTGCCATGACCGCGCCGCGGAAGCCTTTTTGCGTCAAAAAGCCTGCAAGAGTAAAAAAGTACTTGCCAAACGCCCGTACCTCCAGTAAAAATCCCTCCGCGTTCCATGGAATGCAAACTCCCCTGTAGCTCAGCGGTAGAGCGGGTGACTGTTAATCACTAGGTCGTTGGTTCGAGCCCAACCGGGGGAGCCATTAATAAGAGCCTCATTCCGAAAGGATTGAGGCTCTTTTCTTTTGCCTGTTTCAGCCTTTTTCCATATCTGTTCACTACCCTGAAAAACGCCTAAAACGGTACAAAAGGGAATATATTTTTCTGACTATTTTCTGACAATAGATACCATTTCTATTCAGTAGTCTGGTAGCAGATAAAAAACATCACCGTAGAGTTACCCCTGCGATGATGTTGATGTGATTCCCTGAAATCAGTGGTCAGGGAAATATTTCTGACTAAGGGCATAGGTGAGGTCTCCCCAGTAGGAATCATCCCCACGTACACTTCGTGCCGTTAATATGATTTTCTTGTGACTGACTTTCAGCACGGCATGTTCTACTTGCCCAGGAGAGACCAACTTCTTGAGGTCACGTTTTGATAAAGGGCTGTCAAGAAGAAGGCTGCCCTGCTTACGGAGTATCCTACCAGAATTCTTTCCTCTTAAAAGTGGAAGAGAATCAAGAAGGATGACTTTCAATCGGACGGATGAAAGGGAATCCATATGCAGATTCTGCATTTCCACATAAGCGTAAGGGGCATCTCCTATTAGTCCGGAACATTCAATTGAAAGAATGCAGGCAATAATAGGAGGACATTGTTGTGAATGATATAATATACTCATAACAAGTATATATGGCATTTCTGGGATGCCTTTTTCAGGCTGCGGAAACGATGAAATAACGCTGTTGACCGCGTCATCTATATATGACGGCTTATTACCTGCCGTCATGTACTCATGACTCCATTCTATGCACTCCACTATCAAGTAAGACGGCTGGATGAAGAACTCTGCGGCAATGGCAGGAAGTACTCGACCGGAGATGTTCTGTTCTCAGACCGTGGGAAACGAATCGTTCTGGGAAAACTCATTGCGGAAGGCGGGGAAGGATCGGTCCTTGTTGCCCATTCGGCATTAGGATCGCCACTCGTTGCCAAGCTCTACCATCCAACGAAACGGATGCGTTGGCGTGAGCAGAAGCTTCGGCTGATATGTTCCCGGCCTATTCGTTCCCCGTGCGTGGCGTGGCCGCGTGAGATTCTGTACGATGAACTGCGGCGCTTTGTCGGCGTACTGATGCCCCGGGCGGACGGTGTTCCGCTCGGGGCGTTCGCGTTTCATGCGGAGTTGCTGAAGAAACAATTCCCCTCATGGAGCCGTTACGATCTGACCAGGTTGTGCCTCAACTTGTCGGAATCCGTCCATACTCTGCACCGTTACGGTGTCGTTCTGGGCGATCTGCATCCCGGCAATGTGCTGGTTTCTCCCGATGGGACCGTCCATTGGGTTGATGCCGACAGTTTCCAGGTCGAAGACTATCCCTGTTCCGTCGGTACGGAGCGTTTCCGGGCACCGGAACTTAGAGGTAACTACGGAGACTTCCTCCGCACCCGCAGTCACGATGCCTACGCCCTGTCCGTCCTGCTCTTCATGACGCTGACGCTCGGCCTGTCTCCCTTTGCCCGTCAAGGGGGAGAAGGAGACATGCGGGAAGCCGCCAGGAAGGGAGTACTGCCATATCCGTTTGCTTCGTACAGACCGCCAGCGGGATTCTACCCGCCCGATACGCCCGGGCGCTATGTCTGGTCGTATCTCCCCCGCAAGCTCCGCGATGCTCTCGGTCACAATCTTACCTGTGTCCAGCATCGCGATTTGCGTCCACGCGCCATGCCGGGGTATCTGGCGCGTTGTTTGCTGCAATACCTCAGGGATATGGAACCGGGAGGAAGAAGGGATCATCCCATGTACCGGGATCTTCTGCACGACCGGCCCTGTCCGCCCCACAGTCTGCTAGTACAGATGACACCCAACATCTGTACGGACTGCGGGATTCTCTTCCGGGAGGCTCCTGACGATGTCGCACGGCGTTTACGGCAATCTCATACCCGCCCCCTGTGCAGGCTCTGCATACGGCGTCGTAGCGCATTGAATCAGGCAACCCGGAATCCAACCACCAACCATTAATTTGAATAACCATGTCTATATCATCATCAACGCACCCAAACAGACAGGAACAGCTCGCCGCCATGCGCGAGTTCAGCAACAACACCAACGCCCGGCTTCCCGTTCTCTTCCTGCTGGATGCCAGCAGCAGTATGAACGGTATTGTCCGGGGCGACAACCAACACATCCTCCGTCAGGAGTATTCTGACGGAATCAACTGGAATATCGTCACGGGAGACAATATCGTCACCCGGATGTACGAACTCAATACTGGGCTTCAGCGGTTCGTCAGTGACATTCTCGCCGATCCTCTGGCGAAGCTGGCCGCCGATGTAGCAGTGATGACTTTCGCCCGGACGGTAGCAACAGTAAAGGAGTTCGGTCCGATCCGGGAATCTGACGCAGGTCTGAAGATCTCCACGTCACAGGAGAATGAAACGCTCTTGGGTGAAGCCGTCGAATTGGCTCTAGCAGAACTCGACAGCCGCAAGCGTACCTATCGGAAACACGGAGTGGAATACTACCAGCCCTGGCTCGTCGTGATGACGGACGGGGTTCCGACCAGCGCCCGGCACCGGGAGCTGGAGGGACGATTGGAGGAACTGACGGCTGACCGCAAGCTCAGTGTGTTCGTCTTCGGTATCGGCCGCGCTGATCTGTCGGAGCTTTCCTGCATCAGCCCGGGACGCCCGCCCATGCATGTCAATGAGCAGAAGTTCCCGGAACTGTTCGCATGGCTGAGCCGGAGTGTCCGCACGGTCAGTATGTCCATGCCGGGAGACGGGGTATCTCTGACTCCTCCCCCCGAAGATGTGTGGCAGGTGTAGGACTGGCAACATCAGGAAGTCTTCCGAATGGAGGGCTTTCTTTTAGTTACGACAGAATCGCAAGGAAATCAGTTGTCGCAAATGCATAATCTCCCGTATGCTTCTTGTCTCTATAGATGTGAGGAACTTAAAATAGCTAGACCGCTTATTTTAAGTTCATCTATTTTTCTGAAATAGTAAGTTGCTCTCTTTCAGGCTTCCTACAGACTCGATAGGTAGATTCATGGAGCAGTGAAACTGGAAATTTTGTTATAACCCGCTTGAAGCCTCTATTGAATGTAACAGTATCGTTCCCTCTGCTGAAAGTGATCCTGATATTGTAACACCTTCATTACATGAAGGGGCAACTCAATATCATCGGCGATGCCGTCCGAAAATACCGCAGAGCTAAAAAATGGACTCAGCATGATCTTGCCGGGGCTTGTCAGCGGCTGGGATGGCAGCTTATTCGAGAAACCCTCATCAAAATAGAACTGGGGACGCGGCGAGTCGTCGACTCTGAAGTCCTGCTTCTGGCCCGGGCCTTGGGTTGCTCTCCCTCCGACTTGTTGGGCGACAATGTGGATGAAGCCTTGATGTCGGCTCGTCATAGCAAAAGTGACAGCTAAAAAAATCCATTGCTCTTGAAGAGTAATGGATGAAGGGTGGGTCATTCGATGGCATCGGAATGTCCAACTGGCATATCCGGCACGTCTTTGACCTCATCTCGATCGCAGATCACTATCCCGGTTTGCCCGGGGATAATGCGATTCAGAAGACATTTCCTTTGAGCTTCTGACAAAGCCTCTCCGGGACGGAGCAGAACGTGGGTACGGTAAATATGCCCATTGAGCGCGCAGACCATGCAGGGAACTTTTTCTTTCCCTTCGTTCGGATCAGATGCAAGGCATCCCGACTGTTCGAGATCCCGCCACGACTTCCATCGAAAGGAACCTTTCCTGTCGTCTGGATATCGGCACTGGGAGCACTGAAGCCCGGCCAAGCCCCGATATTCCAGATCCATGAGTTCCGAATCCCCGGGAAGGTACTCATGTCTCTTTCGGACAATGTGGAGTTCTTTTCTGTAGGCCAGCGTTCGCTCAACCCGACACAGATCGTGAGATCCACACTGAGGGCAGGTAAACATGAAATGTTGTAACATAATGGTGATAAATGAATTGTTTGTTGGATAAGAAATCTTCTCATCCTTCTATATATCACCCTCGGATGGCACGATTTTCACTGAAGGACGGAAGACTAAATGTAATGATACTGTTACATTTAGTCTTGACCTGAGAATGAAGTGAGAACAGAGTAACGGTAGATACCATCTATTCATCGCATATGAAGAAATGCATAACAGGCGGCATTGCCGCACTTATTACGTTGGCGGCCGTCTATATGATGGCCGGTCAGTCACAGGCCTCCTCCCGTCAGCAATCTGTGGGGGACGCCATTTGCCATCAGCAGAACCAGGGAGTGGTCGTTTGCCCGGGATGCCAGGGGAAGGGCAATATCGGAGGGCAGAAATGCCAGCGTTGCAAGGGACGCGGGATTCTCAAGTCCAATGGCATGCCCCTCTGATGATTAAGATACTCCATAAGTAAATCTCAGTATGAATGCGAAAATATATCGAATCTCTCAGGCTGTCGTTCTTGTATTGATTTCCACATTACTTCTTCCTTCTTGTGGAAAGTCCAAGAAAGAAAAGGCTCTGGAAGAAATCGCACAGATTGACCGGGAGGTGACAGAACTGAATGTTCGTATTGCTCAGTACAACAGGCAACAAGATGAAGTCGTTGTTTCTGGTATCATCAATACTGTTGCTGGTCAGTATGGATCAACTTTAGGTGATATAGCGACAGGATTAGGACTGAACCGGGAAGTTCAGATTTTGCTGGACCGAAGGAATCAGCTTCTTCAGAGGAAACAGCAACTGATCTTTTCTGACTATGAGATTTTGAAGCATCAAACAGAGATGTTACGAAAGTAATCGTAAACACCAATCCAGGGCCTTTAATGCCAAAGTCCTTCTCACTATTAGAAAAAATCGATTATTAACGTCGCCGAGAAGGGATTATATGAACATGTGAAACATATGAGAAAATACATTACAAGTATCATTGCCTCACTTATCGCTTTGTCATGCTTTCATGGCCAAGTATTGGCAAATTACATTGATATCAAAGATCAATATGGGAAGACGTCACTTCATATAGCAGCCCAAGCGGGAGATACTAACGCTGTTCAGGCATTAAGTCAGGCCGGAGCTGATATCAATACCCGAGATGAATTCGGAACCACGCCACTCATAGAGGCTTCCAGATGTGGACATGATCAAATAGTTCGGATGTTGATTCAGGCTGGCGCTGATGTTAACGCATGCAATCAGCTTGGAGATACACCAATCACAGCAGCTTCATATCATGGACACGATAAAGTAGTCCAGTCACTCATTCAGGCTGGTGCAAGTATCAATGCCAATGGCCTGTACGACAAGACCCCACTCATAGAAGCGTCATCGGGAGGTCATTGTGAAATAGTTCAAATGCTGATACAGGCAGGGGCAAATATCGACGCTAAAGGTAAAACATCAGGCCCTCCTCTTTATTCGGCTTCTTCCAATGGTCATGATGAAGTTGTTCAAATGTTAATCCTCGCTGGAGCTAATTTAGATGCCAAGGGGTTGACTTCATTCACTCCGCTCATGGTGGCTTCTCGCAATGGCCATGATAAAATCGTACAAATGTTGATTCAGGCAGGGGCTGATATCAATGCCAAAGATGCCAGTGGGCATACTGCGCTCATTTGGGCGAAATCAGAAGGTCACGATCCTATTGTCGCTATACTCAAAGAAGCAGGAGCCAAAGGGATTGCCGTATCCCAAAGATCAATCTCATTTTTTTCCAGCTTCGTTTGGTGGATATGTCTGATATTTTCCGTATGGATTCTGGCCCCCAAAAACAATCGCTTACAAATCTATTTTGTTATTGGTTATACCATACCATTCTTTGGCTTGGATATTCTTGCGGAGCTGTTTCATGGAAGTATCTATGTGATTAGTTTTGTTTTCCTTTTCTTAGCCGTAAAAGGAAAAACGGAAGGGTTATTGCATTGGTCGTGGGGTCGCTCCCTGACTTTGATGGGTATGGCACTCGTTTCAAGAGTCATTGCCCTATTTGTAACGAATGAACTTCTTTTCCTGTTGTACTGACACCTATAATCCTTGTTGTTATTTCAATACATAACACACATTTGGCGCTCCCACTCTACAAAGGATACTTGCTTTTGAACAACTCAACGAAAGGAGATTCTTATTATGAAAGACAAATCAACCAGACAACCGTGGCCCCGGAGTGCCAAGGAGACGGTGTGGGTGCTGAGCTTGATATTAGCTCCAACACTGTTCTACGCTATTGTCGTAGAACACGATCCTTGCGAACGTGGGTGCGTAATTATGATTGATCCCCCTAAGCCAAGCTGCTTCCCTGTGGTCAAGCTGCTTGCAGATAATCTCAAAGACCAAAGGACCAAACACCCGGAGGATTTTCCTCCTCCTAAGACACAGGATGAGGAGTTTATCAAATCCCTCTTGGATGCGGACGATACGGTCGAGTATCTGAAATCTGTGGGATATTAACCATCCAACACCCCGGTACAGAGCCTCTGTACCGGGGTGTTGATTTTCTGAACAACTCAAAGAAAGGAGATAACCATGAAGAAGAATATTGCTATTATCACACTTAGTGTGTTGTTGGCGGTTTCCGCTGTCTGGAATGTAGTCTTGCACGACCAGGCATCCAGGTCAGTCCAATCTGCTTTCCCTACTTTCGGAGATTATGTTATTTCCGGGGGGATGTTGGACCCAGCCACAAAAGGTGTAGACTTGGACTGGTTACATCGTGAAACAACCAAACGTCTTCTGAAAGCTCGACACGATAAGGGGTTGCCGAGACCTGAGTTTCGGGAACTACCTGACATTGGAATAAGGGAGATGACCGGTCTTCATCCAACGGAAGATCCGTTTAATTACGATATTCCCTGGGACGAGATTAAGGAGATGCAGGACACTATCCTTGCGGAACTTGCAAAGGAAAAGACATCTAATAGTCATTAAATCACAACCCCTTGCTGTAGAGGTAACTATAGCAGGGTGTTGATTTTCTGAACAACTCAAAGAAAGGAGATTATCATGAAAGACAAACCAGTCAAACAACCTTGGCCCCGGAGTGCGAAAGTTACTGTGTGGGTGCTGGGTATTGTATTAGGTCTGTTGCTCTCATTTATTGGTGTATTTCTAGTGCAAGTACTCTCTGCGCCAATTCCAAGAGAAATTATTGTCTATTAAACATCCAACACCCTGGTACAGAGCCTCTGTACCAGGGTGTTGCTTTTCTTTTAGCCGCCTCGTAAAATATCGGCATGAGATCTTCTTACTGGCAACAACTTACCAAGTCTGCCTCCACGATTCATGGTTCTGGATACGACAAGTTTATGTCTACTTTCCCGGGGCAACGGGATGTGAAGATTCTTCTCTTCTGAAATAACACCTTCCCTCCCGTCATATATACCAGATACAGGAACTTACCTGCCTGTCATCCTTCACAAAGCCGCCATGTTCCCTATTCCGGGCATGGCGGCTTTACCGTATCCACCCATCAACAACGAAAGAACAACCATCATGGCTATCAAGCTCATCGCCAACTACAGCAAACGCCTCGGGCTGCCGGGGTATTCCTCCCACCAGTTCGAGGTATCCATCGAAACCGAAATCAGCAACACATCCGAACTGGCTGCGGAAACCGAACGCCTCTACGGCTCCCTTCAGGCTGCCGTCGACGCCCAGATCCAACAGGTTGGATTCGTCCCAGACGAACATTACGGCTCACAGGTCACGCAAAGGCCTGCCCTTGGGGCTTCCTGCTCTCAGACGACACCTGCATCATCCGTGAGGCAAACGCCTCCCGCAAGCGTTCCTGAGACCTCTGTTGCAACTGTTCCCGCATGGAAGTGCTCGGAAAAGCAACAGTCGCTCATCCTGGAACTGGCCGGAAAGGCCGGGCTGGATGACACTGCCCTGAACGAACTGTCTGCCCGGAGATTCAACAAGGTCGTTGCCATGCTCAACCGCATGGAAGCCTCCGGGCTGATCGACGAACTGATGAATCGTTCAGGCTCTTCATCCAAACGTTCGGCATCAGGCAGGAACAACTACACCCGCCGTCCCGCTACGGCCTATGCCGGTAACTCCAACCCATACTGACCTATGATTGCTCCCGTAATCCGGCCAATACGTTCATCCTCCCTGCACCCGGCTATCGCATTGGTGAAGAAGGTTCCTTCGGAAGCTTCTCCTACTTCTGCCATACGCCCGGACTATCTGTCTCCCTCTTCGGTCAAATCGTACCTGTCGTGTTCCCTGCGCTTTTTCTTCGAGAGGGTGGCGCAGATACGGAAACCGACAACGGTCGCCCTGCATGTCGGCAAGGCCATCCACGCCACACTCCAATCCTTCAACCTCGCCCGATGGCGGGGAGAAGACAGCAGTGAGACGGCCATGGAAGAAGCCTTCTCCTCCCACTTTCTGGAGCTGGAGAAGACGGAAGGCCCGGTGGACTACGCCGACGAAGAAACGAGACAGAAGGTACGTTCCTGCGCATGGAACACGGTCAAGGCCTACATGGCCTCCGACGAGGTTGCTTCACAGATGCCTCTGGGAGTGGAAGTAGGGCTGTCGGCTACCATCCCCGGCCTGCCGGTTCCCGTGCGAGGCGTCATCGACCTCGTCCAGCACGACCTGACGGCAGTGGACTACAAGTCTGCTGCCGCCAAACCGGACACCGGGCATGCAGCCTTTGATTACGAACTTCAGCTGGTCACCTACCAGATGATGATCGAAGAAGCCACGGGAGACACGCCTCCGTCACTGGATCTGATCTACCTGGTCAAAACGAAGACACCCCAAGTGATCCGGGTCAAGACTCCGCCAGCCAATGAACAGCGTAAGCACCGCGTCGCCGACCTGTACAAAATCGCGTACGAAGGCATCACCACCGAGCGTTTCTATCCCCAGCCCGGGATGCAGTGTTCCTGGTGCCAGTACAGGAAGGAATGCTCCGGATGGTGTAACACGTGAGGGAGAGAGAGGATAGAGAATTCGTACCATATTCAGAAGCCTGCCGTGAGGGTTGGCTTCTTTTTAGCTGGGATTAGTAGAACGAAGTATATTTTACATGTAATCCCATTTCATGCTTTCTTCCTTCAAGCCTTTAGCCAAATTATCTAAGTCAGGGAAAATATCCCAACGTCGAAGGTTCTGACTGTATAGGTATTCTCTTAATTCGTTTTTCTCTTCTTCTTTAATGATAAATTTTTGTGTCTCATGAACAGTGATTACAGAGCTTTCTCTTTTATTTGGTGAATCTACGGGTGGCAGGTGAAGGGTAAAGAAGGAGGATTGTCTAGATTGTCTTTGATTGTAAACACGTGGAGTAAGGGAGATTATCTTCCCATAAACATTCTGAAATGATTTTAAAGATCGATCTGCAATGATTTTTAGGTCTTCTTTTTTCGTGCAATTTATTATGTGTCCTGGATATTCGGCGGCAATTTTTTCGAAGTCCGGAGCCTTTATTCTAATTTCTTCTGCATCACCGAATACATAATTGATAAAAGCCTCTTCTATTTCCTGCTTTTCTTTGTAATTATAGCACCAGAGAGAATTATCAACCCCCAGATATGAACCATAAGATTCCGGGCTAATCCAATAAAGACAACTTTCTCCAGAGTTATCTCCACACTCATCGGGTTGAAGTGCAAACCATAAAGCAATTAAAGGATTTTCGGTCCAATCCAACAACCGGGTAGGCAATCCATGGTGCTGAGCCAAGTGATACCACTCTATGTTTGTGTATGATCTATTGAGAAAGGCTGCACCTTCTCTTTTGAATTTGGATAGCAACCGTTTTTCTTTATAGCTAGCACTATATTGACAAATTCCATCATATATCATTTCAGTTACCGGGTCAACGTTTCTTAATATAGATGGAAGCAAATCCCATGTCGCATCTCTATGACCTCTGTACCAACGGACGCTTTTCAACCCACCTCCATTTTGGCAGTCAATAAATTTCAGAAATCTTAAGACAGCAGGATTTTTTTCAATGTACCAGTTCATTACAGGTAAGAGGCAGAAAAGTTATAATGTACAGAGCCAAATTTCAGATCAAAAATATTAATCTGAAATTTCATGATCAAGAGGGTCAAAAAATTGTCAATGTTTCTTTTTATGGCTCCTTACGAGTTTTCTTCGCAAATACCTTTAGCCGTAGAAGCAGGGCTAATGGCTATCGATTCTAGTATGAGGCGTCATCGCTCCCCAGTCACACAGCCTAAGGCAAGTAGATTACGAGTCAGCCTTTCGATGTCCTTGGAAGAACTATTATGAACGGTACTGTATTGCCAAAGCAACTCCATCTGCTAGCTACCCTCAACCTTGATTTGCTACCTGTTGAATCTGAATCGCAGGTGAAATTCGAGTTCTAACCTCGTTATAAACAGCGATGTCGACGCCTTCGGCTACCTCTAATGACACGACTAAACCATATGCAATAGGACTCTGGATTTTTCCAGCATCTTCACGGCAATTCACTTTGATTTCGATGACATTCCCTTCTATGAACGGCTCTGCTTTCTCGCCTTCGAATACCTCATGCTGGACTGTTCCTCGTTGTACCGCACGCCAGCCGTTAATACCGCCGCAGCTTTCTTTTCTATCTTTGGCGAGTGCAATTCCTCCGACTTTAACCCACAGGTGTGCTGTTCTATACTTTTGAGTTCCGGCAGAAATTGGTGAGAGCCATGCCATTGTAACGGTCAGACGTCGCCATTCGGGCCGTGAGCCCAAGGAAGGAGGCAACGGTAATTTGAAAACATGGGCTTCGCCATCCAAAAGTTGTCCAAAACCTAACACTGTAGCTCTCTGTTCTGTACAATCCAGAACACGATTTATTTGAGGTACTCCATAACCCATCCATCTGCTAATGAGTCCACTGATCTGGCGATTCTTTTCTGAAGCGCGCAGTAGGTTTCCGACTTGAGTACCCATGTCCCTCCACGAACATCCATGAACGAGCATAGCCTTCAACAATGGTACTTCACAAGCTCGGACATCAATATCTATAGCCTGTTCAGCAAGTATTTGTTGAAGCGAGTCATAACAAATACCAGCCGAACGACTAATTAAAGCAGCAGCATTACTTGTTCCACATGAATAGGCAATACCTTCAAGACTCCCGGATTGCCGGGCAGGGATAGCAGTTTTGTTTCCCGGTGGAGTATTGCGAATTGATGGTTCGGCAGGTTTTATAACATAGTTATCTTGTCGTGAAAGTCGGAGATCTTCCTGATATAGAACTTTGCCTCCCGGGAAGACGATATCTGGCTTAATTGCCCTGCGATAGCCACTACCGAACGATGAAACAGGACTTGGCAAAAACTTCAGAAATGGATTGAAGCTGTTATAGAACGCGCCAAAGTGAGATGAATCGTATTGGACTGAACCAACCGTCAGCCCGTTCATACTCTCGGCTGGAGAGAGAAGCTTACGATTTCTGGCATCAGAAAAAAGAGCATTAACAATAGCGGTTTCTTGTTCTTGAGGAGTAGACGATTCAAATTCGGTTCGCGAAATCCCAACTTGTATGGAGCCTGATTGATTACCTGCACTTATAACAAAAAGCACGCCATAGGTGAAGCTGAGCCAGTCCAATAGCCTTGCGACAGGGCTCATGGACTGCAGAAACTGTCTGTCTGGATCTCCAATAGATAAATTAATCACTCTTACAGAAGGAGCTATCGGGCCTTCTGTACCATCACCTTCAAATAGCCTTTTTACTGATCGATGGATAAGATCAACTAATAAAACGTCATCTGGAATGTATTCACGGCGAGGCGTCCGAAAATCATTTGGCATCGGTTTCATAATCGGACGTACATACACTAACCTCCCTAATGGCTGCACTCCATCGTTAAGGTCGCCGTGGACAATCAGAGACGCCATCGATGTACCATGTACCCGCTCATTGGCATTATAACTGTCTTCTACATTGTCAGGGTCGTCGACGATTAGCCTCCCATCCAGAAGCCGATGATTTGCCAATGGAAGCCCATCCAAAATTGCAATTACCGGTTCCCCATCTGGCCGAGAATATTCTTCAAGATCAGAATAGACTGCCTCGTCTTCGAGAAGTCTATCACCAGCAAGTATTTGTCCGACAGGTCGAAAGAACATTACACTATCACATATCACCAGTTCTGTATTTGGATTATCGACAATGGCCTGGATTGCTTTGGCTGGTAATTCGGCCAATATGCCATGATAAGCGATACCCTCATGCAGAAACTCAGACAAAACATGTCCACCTAGCTGTTGAATCTGATTAGTAACGATTGTTGAGCTTTGACTCCTCTTTTCTTCGCTGCTTCTAAACCAAAGTTCTACTTCGAACCGGATGAGCCTGTCCCCGTCACCCTCCAGATCTTCTTGCCAGGCGTCAATCACCCCGGTTTCCAAAAGTCTGTCCTTGACGCCCCACCGACGAATGTCCTTTAAGCGCAAAAAGATCTCACGAAACTTAGCTAATCCTTTATCGAACTTCTGTTTTGGATCGTCCTGATCCATATATCGACGCCACATAGAAAGCATCTCATCCAGAGCTCTTTGATTGGTCATAATCATGTACAAACGACCACTCAATTTCTTTTCTTTATCTTTTTCATCGAAGAAGTCCTGATCAGGACTTATTTCGTCGATTTCAGATTCACCCATCCACTCAAAGCCTTCAATACGCTTCACAGCATTGGCAAAGTCTTCCACGCTCCCGATGATTTCCATCACAAGAACCTGTTCAGGATCTATTCCTATTGCTGTTTGTTGAATTTCGATGTTTCGGGCGTGTACAGCGTTTTGTAGTTGTGTAAATTTGGGTGCAAGTCTTTCAGCTTGCCGATAATGTGTCGGCAAATGCGGTGTACCTCCACCACCGCCAATACTCAACCTGGAAGTTACTTCAGGTCTTGGGAAAAGGAGTAATGGGCGTTCAGGCATCTTTCACCTCCAGTTTATCCTGTTGCGTTACGGTAACTGATCGTGCAGACCAACTCTGAAGAGTTTTGGATACGATATCCTTCATGTCCATGTTCGGTTGTTCTAGCACATACTGACGAAACACGGTCATACCAAATTCTTCAACTTCTGCGAAATTAGACCCTTGGAGGCGTTTTGCCAATGTACTAGGGGCATATCCCAAGGGTATCTTGATCCGGCGTTCGAACTTTTCGACCCACTCTGTTAAGCGAGCCCGGGTTGGGCCCGGTAACGTCATGCGAACCTGGAACCGTCGCCATACCGCACGGTCCAGTAGTTCGGCATGATTGGTTGCCCCAATCACCATGACATGGCTTGGCAGGTTGTCGATTTGCATGAGTAGTGAACTCACCACGCGCTTGATCTCACCGGTTTCGTGAAGATCACCGCGCTCCTTACCAAGTGTTTCAAACTCGTCAAAGAAAAGAACGCACTTTCGAGTAGAAGCGTACTCGAACAGTTTCTTCAAGCGGACAGCTGTCTCGCCCAGGTATGTGCCGACGACACTCTCATAACGAACTATAAGCAAAGGAACCATTAGTGCTTCTGCAATAGCTTCGGCCAACGATGTCTTCCCATTGCCAGGTGGCCCAATCAGAAGCACACGATTGCGAGGTTCCAAGTTATATGACCTGAGCAGATCGGTCCGGTGTTGTTCCTGAATCAGGCTCTGGCAAATCTGCTGCACCTCACCTGGCAAAATGAGATCGGAAAGCTTTCGTTGGGGCATGACCTCATGGAACAGATTGCCCATGCGTTGATCTAGCATAGAAGCACCGCCATTGGTGACGGGACGTTCGACTGGTGTAGCGTTGAGAAACTCCTCAAGTTTTTCGGCCAGCACTTTGTGCTGCTTGGTCCGTTCTTCGGCGATGATCGCTTCGACTATCTTCCTAAAGTTGACCTTGTCGCCCCGTACGCCGGATTGGACAAGGCGAATGAGTAAATCTGCTCGTGCCATTATTTGCCTCCTATTCTTGTTACTGTTTGGTTGTGCCACATGGGTAACCAGAGGGCTTCTTCCTGAATATTGTCAGGGATTTTAGAGGATAAGTAACCGTAGTTTCGCTCTGGTACAAACCCTTTGGCGTCACAGCAGAGGAAGTTCTGTTTAAGTAGAATTGAAAGGTTCAGCATTTGTTCGTTACTGCTATATTAGTTTGGTCATGACCGCTCCTTACTGCTGAGATTGATGCTCTTGCAGATCGGTTTATTGTTCGCGTGCAGCCATTTTTCATCCATAGCCTTCATTCATCATGTTTTCAGTAAGAGCCAGAAGATTACTGAAAAACCAGAACACAATGTCACTAAAATGGTTCCCATAACCTACATTGACGGGTTACCGAAATCAAGTGGATTTGCAGGCAAAAAGACGGACCGTGATGATTTACGTTGTGGGAATGTATCAGTAAATCATGCATCATAGAAGAGGACGCCAATTTTTGAGCTCTTTACTCTGAAAAATCCCTCTCTTCCCACGTCATATATTCCTGAGGAAGTAGCTTCTCTACTTCCTGTCTGTGCCCGCCTCCCGGCCTTGTTCCGGGAGGCGGGCTTGTTGTTGCAACAAACCAACCATCAATGAATATGAATACTCACATATCCACACGCGAACTCTATCGCAACCGAGACAACAGCCCGCTGGACAGATTCCAGATCCGGCGTGTCGCGCCCTCCGTCTTCGCCGACCGCGAAGATGACAGCCGTTCGAAGAAGTACCGCTTCGTCTCCTCCGATTCCCTGCTTGACCAGATGGAAGAGGCAGGGTTCCTCGTCGTCGGAGCTCAGGAACAACGTACCCGGAAACCGGACGGCACGCCCACCCGCAAGCACCTGATTCGCTTCGCCCATAGAGATGTGCTTGAACACAACCGTGACCAGCGCATCGAAGTGGTCATGATCAACAGCCACAACGGCAGCTGCTCCTACCAGCTCATGGCCGGTATCTTCCGACTGGTCTGCACCAACGGCCTGATTGTCGGAGCACGCATTGCCGCGATCAACATCCGCCATATGGGCCATACCGGGGAGGATGTGATTGCGGCCAGTCTCCGGCTGGCCTCCGAAACGCCCCGTATCATGGACGACATTCGCCGCATGCAGGGAGTGGAACTCCCCTACAAGCGACAGGTGGACTTCGTTCATGAAGCGGCCCGGCTGCGCCTGGGAGACGACTACGAAGGCAGGATACGCCCCGAAGCACTTCTGTCGCCCCGGCGCTGGAACGACATCGGCTTTACGGCGGGAGGCCCGGCTACCGTCTGGCAGTGCTTCAACCGGGTTCAGGAAAATCTGATCCAGGGAGGCGTTCCTTTGAAACCGCAGAAGGATGGCGTCCGCCGCCGCTCCCTGCTGGCGCTCAACGGTATTGACGGCAATACGCGCCTGAACCGGGAACTCTGGGATCTGGCCGACAGCTATACCCTGAACAACTGATCCGAGACGACCATGAGAAGAAAACATCATCTACGGTTGAAGCGCATGAGACAGATTCCATCCCTGACCGGACTGGAACTGTCTATTCTCCTGTACCTTCACGGAGACTTCGAACGAAGCGATGAGGAAATCACGGCAGAATGCCATGGTATCGAACAGGAGAGCGTCAGGCATGCCGTCCGTGGTCTGGCAGGGCGGGAATTCATCATCCGTACGAAGGAAGAGGAATTCCTGCTTCGTCCCGACTGCTGGCTGATTACCTATGCCGGACGGCAGGCGCTCAGGCAATGGGTATTCTCTGCCGCTCCGGCTCGTCGATCATCCCGGACAAGGGTTACCGCATGAGGTACGGCCATGAACATGAAAGGCATCATGATCGCCCTGGTAGTGCTCGTACTGCTGTGTCTGTTGGGGCCTGTCGTAGTCGGAATCCTGTCGGCTCTGGTAGCCGTAGCTCCATACCTGTTCGCCGTGCTGTTGATCCTGGGCGTCATCGCCTTCTTCCGCAAGTAACCCTGACAGGAAAGGAATGAGATATGAAGACGATTCCCATCATCGCGCAACTGCGTTCCACGAGCGAATACGATACGGACGCTCCGTACGTGTATCTGGAACTGGACGAGAAGCTACTGGCCCGGATCGAGAAGGCGGTGTCGCTTTACAGCAGTCATCAGAACGATCCTTCACTGGGGTTGAGCAAGCTGACGATTCACGGGCCGTCCATGACGGCTCTGGTGAACCTCCCGGAATTGACGGAAGAACAGCAGAAGTCTCTGGACGAAGACGAAAGCATCCTGCTGGCTTCGCCGATTCCGGAGACGGAACTGGATACACTGGAAAGCTGTATCCGGCTCTGTGGTGAAGACATCGACATCCTTGATGCCCTGTGTTTGTACGCCATAGCCTGTAACAAGCACACAAGGGATATGTACGAAGCCAATATCGGGGCAGTGCTGAGACACCTGTTCGACTCACACCATCACCCCGGAAAGGAGGGCTTGCCTGATGCTGACGATTGAGAAGTACAAGGGCACCCGCTTCTGGGCTGTCTTCCGCGACGGAGAGCTGTTGGCCGTGACCGTGTACAAACGAGGAGCTCAGGCCATCGTCAGGGCACTGGAAGGCAAATGTAAATGAATGCCTTCATTCAGCAGCTCTTCTTCATCATGAAGTCGGGCTGTTTTTTAGCTGTCAGGCATGAAAAATCCTTTGTGTTCAAGCTGAATATCAATGTGTTGCTTTTTGTTAGTGCGGAATTTAAAATTCCTTCATGAAACGCGCAATCATAGAAAGAATCGCCCCACTGGTCCCTCATCCCGATACATGGCTCCCCCCGGATCATGATGATCCCGTTCTCCAGGTCATCCCTTTGGAAATGGCGAATAAAATCAGGAGGATTCAGACCTTGCTGGGACGTCCCGATGCCGGCTGGATCATCGCCAGGTCATACGCCCGGGAAGAAATCATGCCCCCTGCCTGGTTCAAGGAACAGACAATACGCAGAACAATCAAACTCCTCATGGGCAAAGAAAACAATGCCGTCCTGATGGAAGCCATCGCTCTTTCAGGCGAGATGGCAGCAGGGGCACGCAATCTTATTCACGCCCTCCTCCTGAATGACGGATGCGATTACGATGAAATCAGTCGCATCAGCGGCATCTCCTAGGAGATTGTTCGTGCTCACGAAGAACTCTTCTTCAACGTCAGGGATCGCCGGGATGAACAAACCTACCTCTCCGGCATTGTCTACCCCAATGGAAGAATCGACGAACTGCGTCCCGATTATTTCGACGCGGCGGGCAACAGGGAATTGCTTCTCCGGACTGGATTCAACAGTACCGTCAGGCAGACGGCCTTCCTTGCCGGGCTGCAAATGACCAGCCCCTATGCCCAGGGAAACAATGCCGAGAAAACGGACAAGATCTGCCGGGACATGCTGGAGCGGGCCGCCATGGCAACCGGAATGGGCATAGCCAACAGCTCCCGGCATCCCCTGGGTCCTGTCATCAGACAGGTCGCCGTCAATGTAGCGCATCAGGTCAAGCCCGATGGATTTGGTCAACTGATCAGCCTCGGGGATACGATGAAGCAGGAGCTGGAACGACTTGCCCGGAACAAAGCGGAAGCTCTGAACCGCAACATGAACGACATCCCCCGGGAACCGGTTCCCCTCACCTCCAACCACGAACAATAATGAAGATGACGAAAATGCAGAAAATGAACCAGCTGCCTGTCCATGCCGTGATGACGACGAAGGAACTCAAGCAGCGAGGCTTTACCAACCAGGATCTGACCCGTGCCGGGAAAGAAGGTGTTCTTGTCCATTACGGGTACGGAGTCTGGGCTCGTCACGTTCCTCTCTGTCTGTATGAAGCGCTGAAAACATTCCAGAAAGAATCGCAGAGTTGCCACATAGGTGGACGAACCATTCTGCACCTTCTGCTCGGGGCGCCTAAACCGGAACGAATACAATTGTTTGATCACCGGGAAGCAGGAAAGTATCCGAATGCTTTTAATTATTCGGGGCGGATTCAGACAGTTCCATGCAGAATATTCAACGACGAATACTTTTTTGATGAATGTTGCGGTATCATCGAACGTGACGGACTGTACTGGTCTACTCCTGTCCGGGCATTGCTTGAGAGCATTGACATGATCGGGAATCTTGATGATTGCCGTATCATCATCCGGGCCATGGAGCAACTGAAGGAAATGGACATGGATGATCTGGGGGAGGTTCTGGAATGCTGCCAGAGGGAAAAGGTCAAGCGCTGGTTCTTCTACCTTGCCTCCAAGGTGTCGCGGGATTGGGCATGGGCTTGTACCCGGGACTCGGTTGTCCGGAAAGCTCTGTCGAACAGCATATATTCTCTGCACACACCGGGAACGTACGTTTCTGATTTCAGGGTCACAGTGCCGGAAGAGCTGGAACGGGAGTTCCCCCGGTATAGGCCTTTCGGGTTTTTCTGAATGTAAATGGAAGGTTGGACGGCGTTTTTTAAGAAACACCGTCCAACCTTCAGAAGTATTGTTGTCTTTCTTGATTATTGATAATAAATAACTACAGAACTCCCTGAACTACTAAGGGGGGAACCTGGATAAATTCATATTTAGTATATGAAATAATATAATAGATGGTATCTCCATTGTAGTAAATGGAGTATTGTAGTTATTCATTCATAGCTTGTTATGTCATATTTTTCCGTTTCAACAACCCCGGAGTTCTTTCTGGAGGAGGTACACCTGAAAGGAATCGCAACGATCCGTTTTTTCGATGCGCAAGTCACTTGGGAACAAGCGGGCCATTTCCTTGATGTCGTCGAGTTTAACCTTGCCTGACTGTGTAATCTTTCCGCTGCGTATGGGGGCCTTTCCATTCAAAGGCCAGTTATTCTTCTGAGCCTCCTTGTAAATGTATCCCAGTAATGTACGTAGCCGGTCATGGAAGGAGTCGCCCGTCAGACGATTTCTGCATGAGAGGAAGTGTCTGACAAGTTCGCGAACACAACGGGCATGGTCGATTGTTACGGCAGGCTTATCCGGCTGGTCTGCCACGGCCAGTACGAGTAACAAGCGGTAGGCTATTTCCATGATTCGTGCCTCATGTTCTACTTCAGCATGATACGTCACACACAGGGCTTTCAGATCACAAATTGCATTTAGTACCTGTTCTGGCTCATCTACTCCAACTTCAACAAAAGAAATCGTATCCGATTCATCAACCATTATGGGTCGACGGGCTAAAATATTTTTGATCAAAGTGTTCCACCCGTTCAGGTCGGGGTCCGGATTTTTGTCTGGTTCATAGGTAACGATTTGCCCCCGTTCCAGGTCCCGAAAGCTTGATGAGACCAGGCAACGGGCCATGAAACCGGATTGAAGCATTCCTTCATCCCCCAGGACTTGTTCCATGGAGTCATATTGGGTTGCCCATACCAAGGCAAGACATGGACTGTTGACCCGGTCTCCAGATCGCCCGATACGGTCTGTTTTGATCGCATCGCCGCTGAAGCCGGCCAGATATGGTTTTTCTCCTGACAGATTGTTACCGCCATACCCCACCATGACTTTCTTGACTTGTTCACGAGCTTCGGATGAAGCTGACAATAAGGATTGGTCTGGTGAATCGGATAATTTTTGGACTAAAGCCTCCGGGGTAATGTCTTCAATGGTAATATCACCATGGCAGGCAAGCCGCCGCTCCAGAGAATGAATTTTGAGTAACAGGTCGGCTCTTTCTTGCATTGCCTCTTCCTGTAAATCCGGAGATGGTCGTGGCATTGAGTCCTCCAGTTTGCGGTATTGTTCATCGAGCCTCTTTTTTTCCCGTTTCCACAGAGATTTTTGTGTCGCCAGGGAATACTCCCTGGCTGTTTCTATTTCTGTGATGACTTTTCTCAGGTAATCCATAGGACGCGATTTTCCTACTCCGGAGCCTTCAACAACCAGTAAAAACAGATTGGATCGGACCCTGTTTCCGTTGAATTGCAGGGAGTAGACTTTCCCGAGACATCCCGAGAGCAGGCCAAGAAACTGAACTCCTACAATGTTTTCCGGTACGCGAAAGGCCTCGACAACATTTTGTACGGTTCTTTTCAGAACTTCCGGTAATAGTTCCGTTGGGAACGAAATATCGGGTCGCTGTGGTTCACAGGGCGGAATGAGCTGTTGCATGATCAGATGACCTCCTTTCCGATAGCCGTGAAAGAAAGAATCTCCCCGATCAAATAGTTCTGGTGGCTTATATTGGCCTCTCGAACATCCTTTTTACCGTTGGGCAATATTAAAGCGTGAACAGAAGCGGCAATACCTGCCAGGAGACTCGTCGCCTTGGCTTTCCCTTCTTCTCCTGCCTCGTCTGCATCAAAGGCCAAAAGGACATGCTTACCTCGAAAATATTCCGCCCGTTCAGGATTAAAACTCTTCACACCGTTAATGGAGACGATAGCAGGGAACTCTTTTTCAGGCATGCCCGAGTGAAGAATGGCATCCATGGCAGCGATGGCATCGGTTTCTCCCTCCGTAATAATGCAGTGGGTAGACCCAGGGATGGCATGAATGCCCCACATGGTTACTGTCCCGCAAACTTTCATGAAAGGGCTGTCAGTAGGACCGGGAATGGTGTAAGGATTCCCATTCATACTGAATCCAAATCGGGTGGCCCAGGGTTCTTTCAAGCGAGCTTTGACCCCGATATACTTTCCATTCTCGTCTGTATAGAGGAAGCAAAGCCCTCCTTCCGGGCTTAAGCCTAACGCATACCATGGCCTGGCGGCCATGTACATCAGGGTTTCTTCAGCGAAACCAAGAATAAGCGCCATTCGCTGGACCTTGAGGTGTTCTAGGAAAATAGCCATACGAAGGCTTTCACATCCCATTTCCTCAATATTGGTTAGAGGCTGTGTTTCCTTGGATATGACAGCCTTAACTGCGGGTTGTAACTCAGGAATTGCGGAGAAATCGTTATCCGACTGCATACTTTCCTTGATGAAATGGATGATGTCGGAATAATTCTCCTGCATCGTCCATTGCTTGTGAGCGCACACCAGGTCGAAAATTGTTCCTGCTGCATCGCAAGCAAAGCAGTTGAACAGAATAGTTCCGTCCTCCATGACGCTGAAAGAGCAGGATGGATTATGATCGTTATGAATGGGACAACAAACGGTCTGCTGATGCCCTGGGTGATTACTATAGAGTTCGTTGAGGTACAGACTACGCCCTCTTTCTTTATAGATGCGAGCCAAGGTAGCGTTGAATGCTGTCAGGTCTTTCTTGATGTTTTGATAGTCAATAAACATTGTGTTCTTTGTGGTTGCCCGGCAGCTGTGATCTGGTAGGATATTCGAGGATACCCATCCTTGGAACTCCGCCTGATCGCAGCATGCATGGGCGGGGTTTCTTATTTTGCCAATTCGGTTTGGCGGTCAAGCCATGCGTGGACATCCAAAAGGCGGAACCTTTTGATTCCACCACGGCGGTTGTTCTGGACCAAAAAGTAGGGAAGTCCGCATTTTACGAGTTCGTCTACCTTCTTGGTCGAGATCTTCAAGTGTTGAGCCAGTTCGGCCCTATCCATGATATGGGCAATGCCGCCCAAATCTCGAAGTTGTCTCTGTGGTTTTGTCGGTGACATGTGCGGAGAATTGAATTTTCTCTGCAGAATGTCAACACGTCATATACTGCTAATAATAAGACGTTTGCAATGTTTATATATTGCGTTTAATTAAGAAATAGTAGGGTTTATTAGGCCTTTTACAGCGAGGAATATCCTCGATTTCTGAGCAAAAAGTGAACATAATGGGGTGTATTAATAGAATATGCGTTTAATTACGTATAATGAACATTATGAAATACTTGTGATGAATATGCTGATTTTGTCATACTGTAATCTCTCAGGTAGTCACGCGGGAATCGACACCACATTTTCTCGGTGCTTGGATAGGATTCGTCCTACTGGCGGAGGAGATCAGTGAGAAGTGCTCCGAAAACAACCGAACTTGCCTGCTTGGAAAAGTACCAAAAAATCCGATCTGATAAAATGGCACAAGCGTTATAATGGAAGTAAGCAGATCAGGACTATTGTAGATATCCCGAAGCATGCTCTGGAACTAGCATGTTGCGCGCTTACCTCGTCCACACACAAGCCAGCCCATTCCCGCATCCGTCAGGGAACGTGGAGTTCCCCCTATATCTCCTGCACGAGGCCATGGGATTGTGATTTTTTTCTCAGAGGCATCAACTTGAGTGTTATTTTGCAAAAAAGAAAGAATCTTTCCTATATTCGCCATTTGTTTCAGATGAAGGGGATAATCATTGTGAGATGATATTGTTTCTTCAACGCGATCTTGAAGCCACTTCAACCCCGGGCGACTTATTTCATGCCATTTTTGAATATAAGTCCAAGGAGCAAACCACGGGATCTTCTTTAAGAACGATTCAGAATCAAATTTATTGTATTTTATAAATTTCTTTATAGAATATTCCCATATAGGAGATATAGGTTCCCTTAGCCTATGCCCTTTTATCATTTGCTTTATGTCTTTTATCTCTTTATCAAATGGCTCTTTGCCGTATTTTAATATCAGCCAGAAAAGAGTATCGACCAAAATATCGGAAGTTATCTTGTGTTCATGTTGTAACTTGATCATCTGCTGATGCAGTTTTTCAATTTGTAACCAGCTATTAATAGCCAGATCCGCTTCATCTGGCTCATATCCTTCTTGGCTATGTAATTGACGCCGATATACCGCTTCTGGCTGCATACCGAATAATTCTGCATGACTCCATACATATGCTAGAAAGGCATTGTTCCAGCCATAACGGGGAGACCAAATACCCATTGTATATAAGTTGTATTCCTCATCACACCAGGAGTAGATAGGATCTTCTATTGAGGCCTTTAGCTCTATAAATCGGACATTAATTTCGTACTTGCCATTCTCGTTTTTGTGAAAAACAAATTCCAATGTTCCTGGGGGATGTTTTATTTCAGAAGGTAAACGGCTCGGTTTTTTGCTTCTTTGAATACGAGTATAATGACGGCAACAGATGTGTACAACAATTTGATGTGATGAGATAGAAGGTATTGATACTTTGAGGATACGCTTTCCTTTTTGAGGAGACTGTCGAGTCGAAGAATCTTCGAACTTGGCTTGGATGTTAAGGTTATGATTATAAAGCAATTCAATCCTGCCGGAGCTTTGCCCCATTACCACATCACATTCTCTTAGCCTTAATCTCCCTCCGCCGTTCTGTTCTGGGCAAGGAAATAAGATCGATTCTAATGATGGCCTTGTATCGTTGTCACTCATGAATAGCTTCTATTGTTGATTTTGAGGCCGGATAGCAAAATAGCTTTCTCCCTCCTTGTCTGTTTTCGCTTGGACATAGTGCTTAAGCAAAATCTCCACGCTGTTGCCCATGGCTTTGGCAACAACTGAAGTATTCGGTTCAATGGCACACATGTAGGTCCCGTAAGAATGCCGTAGCCCATCTTTTTTCCATTCAATGCCTGCTTCTTTTAACGTCATGATATCCCGGCCTTGATTCCATTCCCGTTGCTCTCTCGTATCCCCCGCCAGCAGGTAGCCCGATTGTTTGCCTTTTTTCTGAAGCCACCATGTCATCCAGGCACGGAATGCTTCATTAACGGGGATAAGCCGGTCTTGGCCGGTCTTTGATTTAACATGCTCTATTTTCAGGAAACCGTTTCCAAGGGCTTGCCCTATTTCTCTCCATGTCAAACGAGTCAACTCTCTAGGGCGAACTCCCATAAATGCTGCCGTTATCAACCAGGGAATAGCTTTGGGACATACACCGATGGCTGTGTGAAGCAAGGATAAGAGTTCTTGTGGGGCATAGGATTCCCGGGTAGGCTCTTCAGCCTGAATAGGGGGAAGCAAGGCTATCGGATTCCTCGTGATATAGGCCCGCTTTTCGCACCAATTCAGGAATGTATTCAGGGCCGTTCTGTAATGTTTGATGGTTGTTTGAGACGGGAGGCCTCCATCTCTGCCAACCACAGTATCACGCAGGAGAGATTCGACTTCTTCAAGAACCTCTACGGAACCAAGTTCATCAATGTAAATAGCATCGGATAAATCCAACATCCTTTTCGTATCGGCCAGGTTGCGCCGACATTGCTTGACGGCGGTATCGCCCTTTTTGGTTTCAGCTTCTTTTTCTTTATAAAGGCTATATTCGTGGAACAGGTCTTCAATCGTTCGTCGGGCTATATCCTGTTTATGTTCCGCATCCATAGCGTATCGAATAGCCTCCTCTAGCGTTTGTGATTTCTTACCTTCCTGCATGCGCTTCTCCCGGTGTCTGCGCCAAAGGCGAATTGCTTGTCTCTCTGTTGGAGTCAGCAAAAATTCTGCTTCTTGCCTGACGACGATATCTGCGAATCGATTGTATGCTTCAATGGCTTCATCCACAGTACGATAAAAATGATTCTTCTTCACCCCGGCAGGAAGATCCCGTTTGATCTGGATATACCATGGGCTCTTCCTTTTGGGTTGATGGAGGATGTAGATGCCCGGAATCTGGATTTTTACTCGCTCATAGATATCCTGTGCAATGTCACCTGTTTTGTATGACGAGACCTTTCCCATGCTCATTACAGTACCAAAAACGGATCATAGAGGAATCTCTTTTTCTGACTTTTTTCTGACCATTGGCAATAAATCCTTATGGAATAAGCGATTCGGAATGACTGTTAATCACTAGGTCGTTGGTTCGAGCCCAACCGGGGGAGCCACTAATTTTCTAAGCCCTGTAATTTTAATGGATTACAGGGCTTCTTTTTTGTCTGTTTTGAGGCTGGAAAGGTGAAAAACCGCGGAAAAACAACCATAAGTGCTGACTAAATGTCATTTTTTGATTCCGTTCTGGCATGAAATTGGCGTTTCGGGGAAAATCATAAAACGCCTAAAGTCTAATCTGACGGCATGATTAAGGCGTGTACCGGCATATTCATGTTTGGACAGCATCCCGGATTGCAAAAAGGGAAACACGGTTATTTTTCCTTCAGGAGGGAAATGATGGATGTATCGTCTGCCTGGAAGATGCGGTTCCGGAAAGAGTATTGGGGGAAAGATGTTGGAACCGGAAAATGGCTCTGAGTCGTACATTTTTTCGTTCACCTAATTTTAAGCAAGTTATGATTTTTGTATCTCCGATTTTGGAACCGTGCATTCCAACGCAGCGTCTTGAATGCTGCACATAGCGCGGATGTTGCGGAGAAGGAAAGGAGGTCATGGCGCAATGCATAAGGCATTTCTGGAATGGTGTTGCTCGCTAAAAAGCGCAGGTATTTTGAGAAGGAGGGTGATGACAATAAAATTACTGAAATAATTGCAGTAAAAACATTGACCCGCCGCAATAATTCAGTAGGTTGGTATTGTTGACGGAAAATAACGGACGATAAGCTGCTGCGCATTTGAAAACATGAAAAAACATGATGTTGCTTATTTATGCAGAAATGAAGGCGTTGCAACCCTGTTTGAAAGAACAGGGGATATCCCTATGAGCTGCAAGCTGCAAGAGTGGTTTCAGGGAAAATGCATGGCTTCCGGCAATCATATCCGGGCCGACGTGTTCCCGTCCGGCAGGGGGCTGGCGGCGGATGGCGAAAGACAGGCTTTGGAAAAGTTGTGAAAACATATCTGGATAAAAATGTTTATGAGGCGGCTTTAGAACGCATAGCCTATTGTTTCCAAGAGTTTGACAATGTCCTGGTGTCTTTTTCGGGCGGCAAGGACAGCGGCGTCATGCTTAATCTCTGCTATCGTTACGCCGCCGAACAGGGCCTTCTGGATAAGCTGTCCATGTATCACCTTGATTATGAGGCCCAATATCAAATGACGACCGAGTATGTCACCAGAACATTTCTGGAGCAATTCCCCGGCATTCGTAAGATGTGGTACTGTGTACCGATCAGGGCCCAGTCCGCATGCTCCCTGGGGGAACCTTACTGGACGCCGTGGAGCGCCGCCCAGAAAAAACTGTGGGTGCGACCCATGCCGGAAAATCCCTATGTAATCAACGAAAAGAATCTGGACGTCCCGTTCCGGCACGGTATGGTGGACTATGAATTCCAGGATAAGCTTTCACGCCATTTTGCCAAAAAACACGGAAATACTGCCGTCATGGTAGGGTTGCGGGCGGATGAAAGTCTCAACAGATACGCCGCTGTTGCCCGCGGCAATAAAAGGACGTCTTATGAGGGAAGGAAGTGGATTACACGGGCTGATGCCGTGACCGTCAGCGCCTACCCTCTTTATGACTGGCGCGTCAGCGACGTCTGGACGGCCAACGCCCGTTTTGGTTTTGACTATAACCGCCTTTACGATCTCCTGTACCAGGCAGGCCTTACGATCGGGCAAATGCGGGTGGCAAGCCCGTTTAATGACTGCGCCCAGGAAAGCCTGAAGCTTTACAAAGTTATTGATCCTGCCAACTGGGCGCGCATGGTCGGGCGCGTCAACGGCGTCAACTTCACAGGTTTGTACGGAGGTACGACGGCCATGGGCTGGAAAACCATCAAACTGCCGCCCGGCCATACCTGGAAGTCCTATTATGAATTCCTGCTTTCCACAATGAACGAGAAAACGGCGGAACACTACAACAACATTTTGGAGAGGTCTAAAAAGTACTGGATGAAAGGGGGCACCGTCGATCCCGGAACTGCCGATGAAGTGCTGGCCGCCTATCCTCTGGCGACCGTAACGGGAAAGTCGGGCCGTTACGTCGACCGCGACGTCATTCAGTTTATGGGCTATCCCGACGACATGCCGGTCAGCAATTTCCGGCAGGTGCCTTCCTACAAGCGCATGTGCATCTGCATCATGAAGAATGATTACTTTTGCAAGTACGCCGGGTTCGGTCCAACCAAGGGAGCGATTGCCCGGCGCCGGGCCGCCGTCAACAAATACCGCAATATTTTATGAAAACCTCCTATCAATCCCCCGTTTACAAAATCCGGCGCGTTCCCCTGGACCAGATACGTTCCAATGCCTATAACCCGAACAGCGTAGCTCCCCCCGAAATGAAGCTGCTCTACCAGAGCATCAAGGAGGACGGTTATACGATGCCTATCGTTTGTTATAAGCTGGAGGACGGGACCTATGAAATCGTGGACGGGTTCCACCGCTGCCAGATCATGAAGACTTACCGCGATATTTACGAACGGGAGGGTGGCATGATGCCGGTGGCCGTAATCGACAAGCCTCTTGGAAACCGCATGGCTTCCACCATCAGGCACAACCGTGCCCGGGGATCTCATAATATCGCCCTCATGACCAATATTATCCAGGAGTTGACGGAGGCAGGCATGTCGGATGCGTGGATACTCAAAAATCTGGGGATGGATGCGGAAGAATTGTTGCGCCTCAAGCAGCTCAGCGGGATTGCCTCCCTGTTCCGGGACGAGGAATTCAGCCGGGCATGGGAATCGAAATAATATCAACCCGGAATCCATGAATAAATATGTCGCTCAACTGCTGGAAGTCATTCAGAAGAAAACAGGCTGTGACACGAGCGGCGCCGTGCGCTGGCTGGCGAATCAGGCCGGGGTGTCGGAAAGAACGGCATGGTACTGGAAACAGCAGGAGAAACTGAGAAAGGCAACGGAAAAGAACCTCGGCAGAATAGCCGAAGAATTGAAAAAATGAGTGAAATGCCTCACGCCATGCCATTGAATGTTGCAGGGCGCCCGGTTCTTCTTGTTTAACATGCAGCTTTTCTAAATGGCAGCATGATTGGATTGTTGGGTGCGCCGGCGGGATGTTCTTCCGCTCCCGGCACGGCAGCGAATAAAGATGTTCCGGAGCGGGGCAATGATACAGCCTGTTTACCGTTGTTCCGGACAGGTTGGAATAGGTTCGGGAATTGTGTTCCTTCATGCCGGAAAACATGATGGCCTGTTCCAGAACAGGCTGTCCACAGATGACCGCATTCATCTGTTTCCGGCCGTGTGAACAGTGCGGGAACGGTTTCTCTAAAGAGTAGTTGCATCCTGATATTTTTTGGATTATATCATTTTTCATGAAATGGCTTTTGATTTTCCTGATAAGTCCCTGCATGGCTTTTGCTGAAAGTATCAGGGGAGTCGTGATTAACGTGATTGACGGCGACACGGTCATCCTTCTGGAAAAGACGCCTGAACAAATGCGTACGCACCGGATACGGCTTGAGGGAATTGATGCGCCGGAAAGGGGGCAGGACGGGTATGAAGGCGCCAAGAAATACCTGGAAAAGCTGATTTGGGGAGAGACGGTTACAGTCCGGTATACCGAGAATGACAGGTACGGCCGTATTTTAGGGGAAATATGGCATGGAAAAATGTTCGTCAACGAAGAGATGGTGAAGGAAGGATGGGCGTGGATTTATAAAAATTTTTCCGCCAGCCGGAAGCTCGTTTCTCTTGAAAGGGATGCCAGAAAGGCCCAAAAAGGCATCTGGTCTGACCCGAATCCCATATCTCCGTGGGAATGGAAAGCAGCAAAAAGAAAGGAAAAATCTAAGGGGAAAAATACTGGGGAGATCCCTTATTAAATCGTTTTCCGGGAAAATGCCTCGTTCGTGATGCTGCTGGACAGGGGATTTTCAATAAGCAGGAAAAACGGATGCTTTTAACGGCGGGCGCGGTTCAGGAGCATTTCCGTTGTGGCCTGCCCGCCTGCTCCGGTTCAAAGATGGCGGGCAGCGGAGTGTTTGCCCTGGAGCCTTGCCAGGGCCATGTTTCAGGGTTGGCGTGGTAAGGCAGGAGATAATCCACAGCTTTTTGAATGGAAGCCCCGGCGGGTGTTTTCCGGTAACGGTAGTTCTTGTCGCCCATGCGTTCTGCAAGATGCACCAGGTATCCCCATGCCTGAAGAGTGTAAACGCTGTATTGCCAGGGTTCCGCCCGTTTGAGTTCTTCGGGCTGGGATCCGTCGGGAGCGATGTGGCGGTCCATGTTGGCGAAGGCTTCCGCCAGCCATTGGGCCGCTTCATGACTGCGGCCCAGGAAGGATGCCAAATGGGCGCATTGCGCCACATAAAACAGATAATGGTTGTTGCTGCACGTGTGTGCATGCCTGCCCTGCCTGCTGGTAGTCAGCCATGTGTAATACTGGTTCAGCCACGCATCCACCTGCTTCCATTCCTCTGCCGTTAGGGCATTGGAGCATTTCAACGCCGTCAAAGCTTCCAGGAATTCGGGAATGCGGTAAAGGTCGATGATGCCTCCTCCGCCTCCTTCCGTCCGGTTTCCGGGGCGAATTTGGGCATATTTCAGATGGGGCTGCATGCGGGTTGCCGGAGCAATGAACCAGGCTTTCAGCCATTGCCCGGCCCGGGAGGCGGCCTGCGGATCCCTGTCGAGTTTATACTGCCGTCCCAGGCTGCAGACCGTGCTGATGAAAGCGGCCATCCTGCCGCTGTCGTCCATGCTGCGGAGCCGTTTGTTCTTTTTGCCGTCAATGGGTTTGTAAGGACCGTCCGGATTGGCGGGGTCCGGCCAGTAATAAAGGGCATAGCTGACATATTCATTGGCCTGCGCTTTTTCTCCGAACAGGCTTTTTTTCTCTCCAAGGGTGATGACGGGTGCGTTCAGAGGACTGCCATGCACCATGGAAAAGAGAAGCGCCGTGAAAGGGAAAAAGATGAACCAAAACCTCCAAAATGCCATTACCCTATTCAAGCAGGAACCTTTTGCCGGGACAACCGGGAAATGGAGCAATGCCCTGATTTCCTTGCAGAGCCGTTTCCGGCCGCTTTCCCGGTCATCCGGGGGTGTGGCGCTGCGGAAAGAGATTCCGGAAAGTCAGTCCGGCCCTTTTCCCGGATTGCGGGTTTCCGCATCAGGCCAGATGCATGCCGCCGGTAACGCCAAAGACCTCCGCAGTAATGAAGCTGGATTCCTGGGAGGCGAGAAAGACGTACAGTCCGGAAAGCTCCACAGGTTGCCCTGCCCTTTTGAGAGGCGTTTTCCGTCCGAATTCCGGCAGGTCCTTCTGCAGCTGGCCTCCGGTTACTTGCAGGGCTGTCCAGATGGGGCCGGGAGCCACCACGTTGACCCGGATGCCTTTGGGGGCAACCTGCTTGGCCAGGGAGCGGCTGAACGCGATGATGGCCGCTTTTGTGGAAGCATAGTCCACCAGGTTCTTGCCGGGCTGGTAGGCCTGAATGGAGGAGCAGGTAATGATGCTCGTCCCCGGCTTGAGATGCGGAAGGGCTTCCCTGGCAATCCAGAACAAAGAGAACACATTTACTTCAAATGTCTTGGTTAATTGTTCCGTGGTAATGTCACGAATATCTTCCATCGCCACTTGCTTGCCGGCTGCCAGGGCCATGATGTCCAGCCCGCCAAGTTTTTCCAGGGCATCCCTGACGAGTTTTTTACAAAAGGCTTCATCGCTGAGGTCTCCCGGCAGCAGGACGGCCTTCCGGCCCTCCTTTCTGATGAGTTCCGCCACTTCTTCGGCATCGCTTTGTTCTTCAGGAAGGTAGTTCAAGGCTACGTCGGCTCCTTCGCGTGCGTAGGCAATAGCCGCCGCCCGGCCTATTCCCGAGTCTCCCCCTGTGACCAGGGCTTTTCGTCCACGGAGCCTGTTGCAGCCATGGTAGCTTTGTTCCCCGGAATCCGGCACGGGTTTCATTTCGGATTGCAGGCCGGGGGCTTTCTGCTGCTGTTGTTCATATCCTTCCTGGCGGAATTCGCCGCGCGGGTCCTGTATTTCGTTAGTGCCTTCTGTGCTCATTTTTTCGTCAGTCATATTTTGATGCGGAGTTGACGGAAGGGGAAAAGCGCTGCCATGCGGGAAATAGCCGGCAGCATTCCCTTTTCCGGCATTCTTCATTCCTGTCGTGATGACCAGGCTTCGGACAGCCTGTTCAGGGAAAGACATGTTTTTATTTCAATATGCCATTGATATTTATTTATATAGGAATTTTCTAAATGTTGTTTTTATTGGCCGGAGAAAGTTATTTGATTTTCAGATTTCCTGAATTTCCCCAATCCACTTTAGGGGAAAAACATCCTTGGGATGATTGATGATTTTAGAATAATTTAATTTCTTCTTCTGTTTTACCACCGTTTTTGATGCCGTCCGTAAGTGAAATATCCGGCTGTATCCGCCAGGAGCGTCGGAAGGGTGGGAATGTCTTTCATTTCTACGGGGGTGCCAGCCGAAGGCGCCGCAGAAAGCCGGTATCTGGATGGTGTCAGCCCGTCCCCAAACGGCTAAGACCGGGGAACGAAGGGAAAAGATATTTCTTTCCTTCCTGTTTACAGGCGGAAAAAAAGAAATGAAAGAAAACGGAATCAGCTTTCTTCCTGTTCCAGTTTCGCTTTCCTGGCCAGGATTTTTTTCATGACGGCACGGCGATCTCCTTCCGGTATTTCCACGGGGTTGCCGCGATAGTCGCTGGTCATGGCGGCCAGGGCCCCTCCTACGTGGCGCATGTTGAAAATCGGCAGTTTCCAGGTGGAAGGCTTTTCCGGATCGGGTACGTAGGCAAAGTCGGAAGCGGGATGTGCCTCCCCGTCCACTTTTTTTGTTTTGGATTCATGGTTGCGGTCCATGAGTAATGGACAACCGCCTTTACCGGCCATGGTGGAAAAGCTCCGGGATAAGACACGGAAATCCGCCTGCCCAACTTAATCAATATGGGAAAGCAGTTTATTCCGGGCTGTTTTCTTTTTTCCGCAGAGCGTGCCGGCACCGCCCGTTTTCCGCTTCCGCGTTTTACCCTTTACAAGAGGGCTGTGATAGATAAGCATGTCCTTATCAATTTATAATAATTCTTATTTATGGAAAATACATATCGTCATGCCCAGCTTCCGGAAAGGCGCGTTCCCGCCCTGCGCGTGGAACCAATGCCTGCGGATACCAATCAGAGCGGGGAAGTATTCGGCGGCTGGGTGATGAGCCAGGTGGACCTTGCGGGAGCCAATACCGCCATGCGCTATGCATTGAGCCGCTATATTGTGACGCGTGCGGTGAGCAGCCTGACGTTTGAAGCTCCTGTGCTGGTGGGCGATGTAGTGTCCTTTTATACGGATATTATCAAGGTGGGCCGCACCTCCGTCACCGTGAAGGTGGAGGTATATGCGGAACGTCTGACGAAGCTTTGCAATAACATTGCCAAAATTACAGAGGCGGAGCTGGTTTATGTAGCCCTGGGGGAGGATAAGAAACCGATTACCCTGGAAGAGTCCCGCGCCCGATTTGCGCAGTGCTGTTCTCTTGAGACGGGAGATTCCTCTTCCTGTTCCTGAACAGGGGCGGGAATTTTCCTCTTCAAGCTGCTTTTTTCCGTTTGCGGGTGATTCCCTTGTCTTTGTCCACCAGGGCGAAGATGAAGGAACTGGCCGCGGCAATGGCGCCGATGGTGGCGAAAGTGGTATGAAAGGCGGTTTCCACAGCCTTTCCGGAGGTAGCCGAATGGCCGCCGAAGCTGTCCAGCAGCAGGGAGGCCGCGGCAATACTGACAGCAATGGAGAGCTGCATGATCGTGGAAAGCAGGGAGTTTCCGCTGCTGGCGTCTGCATTGGGGAGGTCAATCAGCGTCAGGGTGTTCATGCAGGTGAACTGAATGGAGTTGGCCCCGCCCAGCAGCGCGAGCATGCCCAGGAGAATAAGTTCATGGGTTCCGGGGCCTACAAAGTGGAAGGAGGCCAGCAGCGCTCCTATGGTGAAGGTATTGACGACCATGATGTTCCGGTAACCAAATTTCCCGAGCAGACGCGGCGCAACCGTTTTTGCCAGCAGATTGCTCAGGGCCAGCGGAATCAGGGACATGCCGGACTGAAGAGCGGAATAACCAAGCACCACCTGGAAGAAAAGCGGCATCAGGTACGGCAGGCAGCTTCCGCCCAGGCGGCAGACGATGTTGCCGGCGATTCCGATGGCAAAGTTTCTGATGCGGAACAGAGCCGGGCTGAAGATGGGGGCTTTTGAACGGAACGCCAGCGCCCAGTACAGAAGCTGGAGAATGCCTCCGGCTGACGTGAGGATGGCCATGCGCGTCTTATCGGTTACGCCTCCCGCGGAGGAGAGGCCCATTGTAGCCAGCACGGCGGAGGAGGAGAAGAGGAAGAACCCCCGCCAGTCGAATTTTTGTTCCCGAACCGCTTTCAGGTCCGGCATCAGCTTCCGAGTGGCCCACAGGCCCGCCATGCCAACCGGGATGTTGATCAGGAATATCCAGTGCCAGGAAGCGTACTGCGCGATGATGCCGCCCAGCACCGGCCCCAGAAGGGGACCCAGCAGCGCAGGAATCGTCACAATGTTCAGGACATTGACGAACATGGAACGGGGATAGGAGCGCAGGACGACAAGGCGCCCGACGGGCATCAGGAAGGCGCCGCCTATTCCCTGGATGACGCGGCATGCCGTCATCATGGGAATGGAGGTGGAAAGGGCGCACAGGAGGGACCCCGCAGAAAAAACAGAGATGGCCAGCAGGAAAGTACGGCGGGAGCCCAGCTTGTCGGAGATCCATCCGGAGGCCGGTATCAGGACGCAGACGGTGAGCGTATAGGCCGTTACCAGGGAGTGGAGTTGCAGCGGATGGCTGTTGAAGCTGCGGGCAATGGTGGGAATGGCCGTGTTCAGGATGGTGGCATCCAGCATTTGCATAAAGAATGCCGATGCCACAAGAAAGGGCAGGTAGCGCAGAGCTTTGAAGGATGTCGGCAGTTTTTCCATGAAAGACCGCCGGCAGTATCCGGCCTGGCTCCATCCGGGGCAAGGCAGATGTTTGTTCCGCTTTACGCCCCGGGTTCCGGAGGGCGTCGCTTCAGCACGCGTTTGGAGAGCCATGCGCGCACGGGCTCGTCATAAAGCTTCAGGCACCCGTAAGCTACGGCAATGCAGAGGAGTAAGACGCCAGCCGCCACGGGGAGCGCACGGGAAAGAGGGACTTCCGCGTCGTGAACCCAGGCCAGGTAGAGATATACGATAGGATAGTGGGTGATATAAAGGGGATAGGAGATGTTTCCCAAAAACCGGCTGGCTCGGGCGGAAATGTCTCCGGGGATGTCGCTGGCCCCGAGGAAGACTACCGCGGGAAAGATAACGATGATGCAGAAGGCGTCATACAGGCCGTTCAGGCGGAAATTTTCCGCGCCTCCTACATGGGGTGCCGCCAGGGCTCCCGCCAGAAGCAGGCTGCACCACCAGAAACCATGCCTGAGCCGTCCAGGTTTGCACAGACGGAACAGGAGCAGGCCGCCGAAGAAGGGGAACATGAGCCGTGTGAGCCCCACACGGCACTGTTCCGCATCCAGAGTCCAGCCGCCGATGTTGTTGCCCTGCGTGTAGCACTGGTGAATGAGGGCGCAGCCCGCCAGAAAGACCAGGACCGCCAGCCATCTGCTGGTAAACTTTCTGATGAGCACGGCGTAAAGGATGTTGGCGACGTATTCGAAGAAGAGGGACCAGGCCGGACCGTTCAGCGGGTGCATTTCCGACCATCCGCGCACATCCAGGGAAACGGGAACGGGCAGCAGCGTGAATCCCACGGTCATGACCAGCAGCATTTTCCATACGGGGGTTTGCTCGAGGTTCGGGAAGATTTCAGAGCCCTGGAAGTAAAAGAGGATTCCCCCCAACAGCATTCCCATGACCACCATGGGTTGAAGGCGCACCAGCCGCCGCTTGCAGAAGTTCCACAGGGTCATGTTTCCCCAGCGATCGTCATAGGCGTATCCGATGACGAAGCCGGACAGCATGAAGAAAAAGTCCACGGACAGATAACCGTGGTTGATGATCTGGTCCGTATGGAACTGGAGGTCCCTGGCGCTGCCTTCAAACATGTGGAACAGAACTACCATGACAGCGGCCACCCCGCGGAGGCCGTCCAGAGCGGCGTAGTGCGGTTTGGGAGCCGGGAAGGAGGCAGGGGACGGAGTGCTCATAATGTATAATACGGCGGGAAATGGTGGTTTTTACATAAAAAAGCTGCCACCTTTCCCCGGATTTCTCCTTCTGCCCGGCAGAAGGAGGATGAGAAAGTTCCGTATTTCCGTGAAATACCCGCCGGACACGTTCAGCGTGACTGGAGCGTGACGCGGTTGATCAGAGGTTTGCCTTCCAGAAAATCCCGGATGTTGCGCAGGGTGACTTCCGCAATATTGTGCAGGGCTTCTTTCGTGAAAAAGCCCTGGTGGGAAGTCAGGATAACGTTGTTGAAGGAAAGAAGGCGGGCCAGGGTGTCGTCATCAATGATTTTGTCAGATTTGTCTTCGTAGAAATATTCTCCTTCTTCTTCATACACGTCCAGTCCGGCAGACCCCACTTTTTTTGATTTCAGGCCGTCAATCAGCATTTCCGTGTTAATCAGCTTGCCGCGTCCCGTATTGATAATCATTACTCCCTCCTTCATTTTTCCGATGGAATCCGTATTAATCAGGTGTTCCGTTTCCGGAGTAAGGGGGCAGTGCAGGGAAATGATGTCGGACCGGGCATACAGATCATCCAGAGTGGTGTACGTGATGCCGGCTTCTTCCGCAAAGCGCCGGTCAGGGTACGGGTCATAGGCCAGGATATTCATCCCGAAGCCTTTGAGAATGCGGATGAGGATTCTGGCGATTTTCCCCGTTCCGATGATGCCGGCCGTTTTCCCATTCATGTCAAAGCCCATCAGGCCGTGAAGGGAAAAATTGCCGTCCCTGGTGCGCCAGTAGGCACGGTGTATTTTTCGGTTCAGGGAGAGCATCAGGGCCACGGCATGTTCCGCCACCGCATAGGGAGAATATTGGGGCACCCGCACGACGGGCAGTCCCGCTTCTTCCGCCGCTTTCAGATCCACATTATTGAATCCGGCGCAGCGCAGAGCCAGCAATTTGACGCCGTTTTCCTTCAGGCGCCGTATTACTTCCCGGTTTGCCGTGTCGTTGACGAAAATGCACGCTACGTCCGTACCGCGGGTCAGAGGCACGCTGTCCGGAGTGAGATGCCCTTTGAAGTAGCGTATGTCGTCATGGAATTCGCGCTCATTGACAGGATTGAAGGAATCCCGGTCGTAGGGCTTGGCGTCAAAGAACGCAATGCGGCAGGAATGGTCAGTCATAGGGAGGGGGCGTGAGGTTAGTCTGTAGGCGTTTTTTTCTTTGCGCTTCCCTGGCCGGCGACGGCCGCCATGCGTTTGCGGATTTCTTCCGGATCCCCAAGAAAGTAGTCTTTTTCCAGGTTCAGGGAGTCGTCAAATTCAAATACATAAGGGGTGGCGGTAGGAAGATTCAGGGAAAGAAGCTGTTCGTCAGGAATGTTTTTCAAATATTTGATCATGCCCCGCAACGTGTTGCCGTGGGCTACGATCAGGATATTGCCCAGCGTCCGGAGAGAAGGAAGAATGGTTCCTTTCCAATAGGGCATCATACGGTTGATAGTTTCTTTCAGTGATTCCGTGCGCGGAAGATCGCTGTCCGGCACTTCCTTATAGCGGGGATCCCATTTGGGGTTGGCGGGATCGTCCTCCGCCAGGGGAGGAGGCGCCACGTCATAGCTGCGCCTCCAGATCAGTACCTGTTCGTCTCCGTATTTTTTGGCCGTTTCGCTTTTGTTCAGTCCCTGGAGCATGCCGTAGTGCTTTTCATTCAACCTCCAGCTTTTGGAGACGGGCAGCCAGTCCTGGTCCAAACGGTCCAGCACGCAATTGAGCGTTTTCACGGCCCTCTTAAGATAAGAGGTGTAGGCATGGTCAAAGGCCATTCCCCTGTCTTTCAGAAGGTCGCCTGCGTGGTTGGCTTCCTGTATTCCCAATTCCGTCAAATCCACGTCCGTCCATCCGGTGAATCTGTTTTCACGGTTCCACGTGCTTTCTCCATGGCGAAGAAGAACAATTGTTTTCATATTGATAAATTTAGACAGGCGTCCTCCGGTTTTCATACAAAGGGATGAAGATATATGACATGATCACATTCCACGGAACGGAAGGCCTCCGTTCCGTCCGGCCCCGTCAGATTTCTGGCGGAGGGGAAGGGTATTCCGAAGATTCGGAGAAGAGAGAAAAAAATTGTTATTGGCAACCGTCTTCAAATGAATTAACTGTTCAACATGATGAAGCAATATGGTTTCAGTTGGTCTGCCGCACTGATGGCCGTCGGAGTGGGAGCATTGGCATGGGCTGGCTCTGAGGCTGTCCAGAATGTACAGAAACCCGCTCTTTCCAGAGGAACCCCCGTTGTGTTCGGGTTCGGAGGGGAAGGGAACCAGGAGTTCATGCTGAACGGGAAACCCTTCCAGATCCGCGGCGCGGAGATGCATCCCCAGCGCATTCCCCGGGAATACTGGAGGCACCGCATCAGGACCGCCAAGGCTATGGGGCTGAATACTATTGCATTTTATGTGTTCTGGAATGACCATGAGCAGCCGGACGGCAGCTTTGACTTTAAGACGGGCAATCGGGATCTGGAAGGGTTCCTCAAGTTATGCCAGGAGGAAGGCATGTGGGTTTTATTCCGCCCCGGCCCCTATGCATGCGGGGAATGGGACCTGGGTGGGCTGCCCCATTATTTGCTGAAGGATCCCAAGGCCAAATTGAGAACTACGGAAGACGCCAAATTCATGAAGGCGCAGACGCGTTATCTGGAGGCTGTGGCTCGTGTGGCAGAGCCTTTTTTAGCCAAAAACGGGGGGCCCATTCTGATGACCCAGCTTGAAAACGAATACGGGAGCTACCAGCGGAAAGACCGCAAGTATATGGAGTGGCTGAAGGCGTTCTGGAGCAGGAAGGGTTTTGGCCCCTTTTACACATCCGACGGCGCGGGAGAGCATTTTCTGAAAGGCGTGGTGCTTCCGGACGTGGCCGTAGGGCTGGATCCGGGGTTGAATGACGGCCATTGGAAGGTGGCTAATAAATGCAATCCGGGAGTTCCCGTTTTTTCCTCGGAAACGTATCCGGGCTGGCTGCGGCACTGGGGGGAGGGGAATTGGGCCCCCACCCCTGGAGTTGTCAACCATGTCCGCTGGTTTATGGACAAGGGACGCTCCTTCAGCTTGTTCGTTTTCCATGGAGGCACCAATTTCGGATTCTCGGCCGGAGCCAACAACGGGGGGCCGGGAAAATACCAGCCGGACCTGACGAGTTATGATTACGGTTCTCCCGTGGATGAGCAGGGGCGGATGAATGAATATTATGCCCAGATGCGGGAAATCATTTTGGAAAAGTTGCCCCCCGAAGCCGCGGTGCCGGAACCTCCCGCAGACATTCCGGCCATGGAAATTCCGGAGTTCACGCCCGCAGTGCATGCCGGCCTTTGGGAGAACCTGCCCAAGCCTTTCCGGAGCAAGTTCCCGCAGCCTCCCTATTTTGAACAATGGAACCAGAACCAGGGTATTGCCGTTTACAGCACGGCCGTTCCGGCAGGACCGCCTGAAACGCTGGAATTTACCAATGTCAATGACTATGCCCAGGTGTATCTGGACGGGGAGCTGGTCGGCACGCTGGATCGGCGGCTGGGGCAGAAGAGTGTGAAGCTGCCGGAGCGCAGGAAGCCGGGAACGCTGGAAATTCTGGTGGAGGCCATGGGGCATATCAATTTCCATATCAGCATGGAGAGTGACCGCAAGGGGGTGTACGGTCCTGTGAAGCTGGGAACGCTCGAGTTAAAGAACTGGACGGTGAGGGCGTTTCCCCTGAAAGCCGACTCCATGGTACGGGCTCCCAAAGGAAAGGGGCCTTCCCAGAAACGGGAAGGAGCGCATTTCCGGGCCGTCGTGAATATTGAAGAGCCTCAGGACACGTTTCTGGACATGTCCCGCTATGTCAAGGGGTATGTATGGGTGAACGGAATCAACGTGGGACGGTATTGGAATGTGGGCCCTCAATTAAGGCTGTATGTTCCGGCCCCATTCCTGAAAAAAGGAGAGAATGTGATTGATATTCTGGACCTGCACGAAAAGGAGCCCAAGCCTGTCCGCGGCATGAAGGAACGCAACAAGGAACCCGGAAAGATAAATACCAAAAACCTGGACAACCAGTGGTGATGCTGGTGCGTTTTCCGCTTGCGGTTCCGGATTTTCCATGAATTTGAACTATGGAAAAGACCGCAAGCGGGGAGTGGATTTCCTGGCGCCGCAGTTTCTCTGGAATTCCGGTTTGAACATTTCTTCAGCCAATGCTGCAAGGCGGGAGTGGCGGGACCAGGATTGCCCAAAACGTTCATCCAGCAGTTCGGCAAACGCTTTTTCCGTTGTTGCTGGGCTGTCCGGAAGAGTGCGCTCCTAGCTGGTCCGGCAACGGTTCCTGGCGTTTTTATCTCCATGGGAACAGCGGTTCCCATGACGGTTTTTCGCAGGCATGAGGAAGAGCCGCCGATGGAACGGCGAGCCTCACAGCGTTCCGATTTATGGTTTTTTCAGGAATCGGCCGGATAGCCGACGCTCTGGGCGTACAGGACTTTTTTGAGAACGGGGAGTTTCAGGCACTTTTGGATATAGTTGGCGTCAATCATGGCGCGGAAAACGGTGCCGAGTCCTTCGGAAGCACAGAAAAGGTAAACGTTTTCTCCAATGAATCCCGCATCCGTGCAGGCCGTAATCAGTTTTTTCCTGGCATCAAAATCTCCCGGCTGTTTGGACTGATCTACTACATAGACCAGGTTTAACGGCGCGGTAGCCGCGAATTCCTGTGTGCCCGTAGCGGCCCGCATGTCGCTCTGAACCACTTGCTTCAGCCGGTGGGTTTTCGGCTTGTAAAGATAGGCGCCCTGCGGCAGGACGACATAGATTTCTATTTCGTTGGAATTCCGGGAGGACGGCGCCGTACGGTAGTCGGGATCGTCCCGGTTGACGCCTTGCGCAGCCCAGAGCAGGGAAGAGAGGACTTCCACCGGGATGGGTTTGTCTGCAAAGGATCTGGTGGAATGCCGTTCTTGAAGAACCTGCATGAGGGGTTTTCCTCCCTTTTTATCTGGCGGAGGCAGCACGATGTCGCTGCAGAGGGCCGTTCCGGAGAAAAGGCTTCCCGAAATGACGGCCAGAAACAGGCTGAGGTGAAAGAAAGTTTTCATAGGCAATGGGAAAAAACAGATGGCGGTTAGGAATAATCAGCAGGATGCTTGTATTTTTCTCATGTTTTTGGAAACATGAAGGAGACTGATACTATAAAATGGCTATAAAAATACAAGAAAAAACACTTTGTTTTGATTCTTAAAGTGTTTTGGAGAACGAACCTTCTGCAAAAGACCATCGTTTCAAGTTGACCTCGGAAAGGTATTGCGCTTTTATGTTACGCGGAACAGGGGATAAGGCGTCTCATTCCCCCTGCTCAATTTGTTCCAACGCGTTCAAGCTGCATTTCATGAATTCTGTCAATTCTCCGCGACCCGGTTTTCCCAGGCATAAAAAATCCTCCTCCAGGGGAATTATGATGACGATCGTCCTGGTGTTGGCCCTTGCCGCCGGCGGAGTGGCTTACCACCGGGTTTTCGTTCAACGTAAGGCCGCCGCTGAGCTGGCGGCCAGAAAAGAGGCGGAAGCGAAAGCGGCGCGTGTACGGAAAGCCGCGGAATTGGAAGCGGCGCGCAAGAAGGCGGAGGAACAGGCGCGCGCCGAGGCGGAGGAAAAAGCCCGTCTTGAGGCGGAACGCCTGGCAGCTGAGGAAGCCGCCGGAAAACGGCAGAAAAAGGAGCCGGAGATGGTGGAGCCTGCCCCTGAGGCGCCGAAGGAAGAGCCCGTGGTCCAGGAGGAGGATCCGCGGCTGGAGATTTTTAAGAAGCCTGTTCTTCTGGTCAGTCTTAAGGCCAATAACGCCGCCAACAGGAAGTTGTTTACGGATGCCTTCCATCTGGCTCTCGAAACGGGCCGTTATGATTTGTACGCCGATTTCCTGCGCTCCAATCTGGAACGGGATGCCGTGAAAGTCATCAAATTCGGCAAATTTGACGCGTCCATGTACGATCAAAGCCCGTACCTCATGCGCGCCAATGAGCTGTACCAGCTCATCAGCAAAGTGGGAGCGGACACCATCCGGGAACAAATCCAGGAGGGTTCCCCCAGGTATTTCTATCCATGGCTTTTTTCGGACCCTTCCGATCCCCTGAGACTTTTCCTGCGCACGATGGCGCGGGAGCAGACACCCGGGGGGGAGTGGGGAGGAATTCTGAGGAAGTGGGCGGAGTTCTGGATGAAAACCTCCGCCATGCCCCGGAGCAGGTATTCCGCCCTGGCGCTGGCCTGCGCCATGCTGGATCCCCGCATCGCTTCCAGCCCGTCCAAGCTGAGGGCATCTTCTTCCACCAGTATTTCCACCACGCCTTTGACGCTGGAACAGGTATTCGAGTACTTCATGGAGATGGATGAAGCCCGTGAGCTTCTCACGGACATTTCCAAATTAAGCCCTTCCGAGCTGTTGTTTGTGGTGGATGTGCGTCTGCCGAGGTCGGAGATGGATTGGGCGCGCAAAAAGGTGCGCCTTACCCGGAAAGGATGGGGCGGAGCCTATTCCATGATCCGTTACCGGATGGACCGCGCCGCACTGGGCAAGGACCCTTATACTAATTATACCTTCCAGGAGATTCTGGATGAAGGAGGCATTTGCATGGACCAGGCCTATTTTGCGGTGAATACCGCCAAATGCAACGGCATTCCCTCCGCCTATGTTACCGGGGACGGCAACCGCGGGCCGCATGCCTGGGTCAATCTGCTGACGACGGATGAAACCTGGCAGTCCTACGGCGGGTACGGATATAATACGGGGCATTTTTCCCATCCGCACAACTGCAAGTCAAAGCATGAATCCACCCTTCTCCAGGGTATGGACAAGAAGGTGAATGGCGCCCGGCTGGATACTTCCCTGGATTATCTTTCCCTGGCGGACCTGTTTGAGGAGATGCAGAAGCCGGATTGCGCCCGGGTAATGCTGGAAGCCGCCACACAGGCCACTCCCGGCAGCCCCCTGGGCTGGGAACGCCTGATTGCGCTGATGGGACGCCCGGAGAGCGGCACGAAGCTGGAAGAATGGGATGAACTGGTGGCCATGATTAAGCGCAAGTTCCGTTCCCGTCCGGATTACCTGGCCATGGCCGCCCGCGTGGAAGATGAGTATATTTTCCCCATGAGGGACGCTTCCACCAATAAGCGCCATGTTGCCCGCGATTTGAAGAAGCTGGAAAAGGAGACGGACGAGGGGCGCAGCGACCTGACTTCCGCCGCCATCAAACGGCAGGCGGATCTCCTGATGGAAAACGGGGACAAGGCCGGGGTGGCTGCCCTGTACCGGAAGTCCATGAAGGATTATGCGCGCCGCGCGGAAGTATTTGAAGCGCTGATGGGGCAATATTACGAGTACGTTTCCCAGGATCAGGATGCCGTGCTTCAGCTGGCCAAGGAGGCGGAGTCTTCCTACAACCGGTATATCCGGACTAAATCGGGCGATTATTTCAAGGTAAAAAAAGAAGCCGCCATCCAGCGGAGGATAGCCGGGTATTATGAAAAGGGGGGTAATGGGAAAAAAGCCGACTCCCTGCGCAAGGATGCGGAGAAGCGGGAGAAGAACAGCAAGAAGGGCATCCGGGAAGAAAATTAGTGCGGAGGTGCCTGCGGCCTTTCATTTTCGGGTGGGTTCGGCCGTATTCGTTTCCGGCTGCGGCATACCCGCGGAATGAACGTTTTTAGACTGGAATGCTGTCTTATCTTCAATTAATACATGACTTATATGGCAAGAGAACCTTACGCGAACTTCTGGCCCAAAGTGGCGGATACCGCTTTTGTGGCGGAAAGCGCTGATCTGATTGGAGATGTTACCATTGGGGAACATGCCAGCGTCTGGTACCATACCACGCTGCGCGCAGATATCAATAAGATCGTCATTGGTGATTACTCCAATATCCAGGACAACAGCTGCATCCACCTGGCTGACGATTTCGGCTGCTATGTAGGCAAGTACGTAACCGTGGGGCACGGCGTGATTCTGCACGCCTGCACGGTGGAGGATAATTGCCTGATAGGAATGGGGTCCATTATTCTGGATGGAGCGGTCATCGGCCAGGGGTCTGTGGTGGGAGCGGGCGCGCTCATTACCAAAGGTACCGTCATTCCTCCCAATTCCCTGGTGCTGGGTTCTCCTGCCAAGGTGGTGAAGGACCTGGGGCCGGAATCCGCGGATAATAACCACAAATGGGCGGAAAAATATGTCAAGGTGGCTGCCCGCTATACGGAACGGGTTATTAATCCCGGTTTTTAACATGTGATTTCCGCCCGCCATGCCGGATGAACATTTGATTACTCTGGAACCTTACGCCCTGCTTTACACCCGGGCCGGGGCGGGTGTGTGCCTGCGTGATCCGCTGACCGGCAAGGTGGGCGTCATTTTCATGGAGCTGACAGACGGCATGGCCCTGGAACGCTGCCTGAACGGGGAACGCCCGGTACGGCCGGACACGTCTTCCCTGCTGGCTCACTTTTTATCCGCCATGGAATGCCGGGTGAGGCTGGTGCTTATCAACGACCGCAAGGATGAAGTCTTTTATGCCCGCGTGACCATAGAGGCTGCCAATGAGGTGATGGACAAGCTGGTGGAGCTGGACGCCCGCCCTTCAGACGCCCTGATGATGGCAGTCCGGTTTGGAACCGCAATCAAGATTGTTCCCTCCGTATGGGAGAGCATGGAGAACATTCTGCCCCAACTGGAGCAACTGGATGCGGATTCCCCGGACAGCCGCGCTCCGGTATATGTGGGAGATTCGTAAAAATTGCCTTTTCCGACCTTTTGTTCCTGCATCCGCTTTCCTCCCGGCGGCATGGCTGTTGCATATAGGGGTTCTGCTTCTGGGAGGACCTACTTTTTAGAAAAAAAACTTGCTAAGGCACGGGAATCCTTATACATTCGCCGCACATCACTTCAAGTGGGTAGATTCCCGAGCGGTCAAAGGGGGCAGACTGTAAATCTGTTAGCATTTGCTTTCGAAGGTTCGAATCCTTCTCTACCCACCACTTTATTACTTTCATACTTGCTCGTTGCCCTTGATTCCTCAAGGGTTTTTTCATTTCTTGCTTGCATGAACTATCAGAAGTACGCATGAAATAAAGTGTACACTCAAGTGTACATCATTAAAAAACTCTGTTAGACATGGCCGGATTGATCAAAAGAAAATTCATAGGTTACCCTTTTCAACATTGCGGGAAAGCAGATCTGGAAAACGACGAAAATAGCCGTTATTCCTCTTGAGAAAAGCAAAATGGCTGTGATAATAAAGAGCCGCTTATGCGACCGCATCCTTTTTGCGAGTTTTGAGCAGCGAGTTTCGGAATGCGCTACTCCACTTCGGGAGCTGTGGTTTAAGGGTTTATTTTGTGAATGGGAGGCAGGTCTCTCAAGTTTTTAAAACCCTGTTCCTTGAAGCGTTTCTAGTATTCGTAAAATTGGATGTGCGAGATGCCTTTTTCCCGGCATACGCGGCTGACGTAGCCGGGGGGGGGGCTGTTTTGAGCGTCTTGAGGCACTAATGATACTCTTGGTTTCTGATTTTATTTTTCTTCTTGCTGTTTTTTATGTTTCTTCAGCAAGAAGATGAACATATACATTGGCTTGCTTTCCATCATAGCCAAAGGGTATATAACGGCGGAAACTTCCCTGCTGAGCAAGATGCGGCGGGGCGTTTTATAGGCCAGACGTGATGCTATTTGCCGTAATGGTAGCGCATTTGAAGCAGTTCTAGATCTGTTTCCGTGATGCGGTAAACAAGGCGGTTTGTTGAATCAATGCGCCTTGACCAGAACCCGGAAAGGTTTTCCCTCAAGGGTTCCGGCTTGCCCTTCCCGTCAAACGGGGTGCGCTGGATTTCCTTGATCATGTCCAGGATGCGCTTGCAGGTTTTCCGGTCATTGCCAAGAAAGAATTGAAAATCCTCCCATGCCTGGGGAGCAAAGACAATATTTCTTTTCATGGTAGATCCCCGGGGTCAGCAGGAATGATGTTCCAACTCTTCAACGGTCTTTGTTACCGTGCCTTGACGGCGGTTGAGAGCTTCCACGCCGTCAAGCAGGCGGCGGGCATTGGCCGGACATTTGAGCAAATATATTGTTTCCTGCCAGGAATTGAATTCATCTTCCGGCATGATGATGACCGCCCCCAGGCGTTTATTGACAATGCGGACGGGTTCACGGTCATTCAGGACGGCAGCCAGCGTCTTGGATATGGATTGCCGCGCGGCGGTGCTTGAAATAGTATTCATGAACTAAATGTACATGAATCATGTACAGAAGCAAGCTATTCTTCTGTGTTTTCTCCAACATCTTGTAAGGCGTCATTGCTGGAGAAGTTTTCCTTCTGCTGGGGCGGCCTTGTCCTGGCATCAAAGGTGGCATCCGTCTACCGTAAGAGTGATTGGCATTGTCTGCCGCGCTGGGGAGCGTTACGGAGGCGTTGTCCTATAGGAGTACTGCTCCATGAGAAGCGAAATCATTGCTTGAATATGCGGATTATGTACTTAATCTTCTTGCTACTCTTTTTGCATTTATTCAGCAAGAAGATGAACTATACAGCAAATAAATTTGGAACATTTTTAAAACAAGAATAGAAACATGGCGGTTACGGAAAGTAACCGCCATGTTAAAAAGGCTGAATAGCATTATTTACGCTTCATATTTGTTTGAAAAGCAAAAAGACAGAAAAGATAACAGGGCAAAAATGGCAATAATAGCATATCCTGTAAATTGCGCATTATTTTGGGCAGAATGATGTTTTTTATTCAACTCCGTTTTGGTTCTGCTGAAATTTTGACGTTTTTTCTCCCAGTTTCTTAAGAGCTTATCTTTTTTTTCTCCTGCGGCATCTAATGAATCTTGTAATTCTTCCAGCATTTTTTTATGACTGTCAGCAAGTTTTTTCAGTTCCGGATCCGCATCGTCAATTTCAGCTACAAATTCTTTGGAATAGTCTAAACCTGTGCTGTTATGAGGAGAATTTTTATCCATAAAAGCCTCTTCCGCTCTATCCATTTGAACCAGCTCGTTTTCCATATTGGAAATGGATTCCATGAGGTTCTGATTTTGCAGCTTAACGGCTCTTGTCATGGATTGATGCCTCTTGATCATAGCTTCCTTGGCTTCTATGATGGCATAACTGGTTCCTCTGCCTCCCGCTCTGCCGGAAGCAAGACGAACAGAGGCTTGCCTTCTCATTTCATCTTCCCTTTTAGCTATATTATTTCTATCTTCGCTGATTTTATCCGCCAGTTTTTGGTTGTTGGAAGCTATTTGTTCCCTGTGTTCCTTTAACAGCTTAGCGATTTCCGACCGGCGCGTTTTAAAAGTTGCCAAGGTTGCTTTCCATTCTTCCGCAGTTAATTTTCTCTTGGCTATTTTTCTTCGCAGAGATCTTTCTGCATTTTGTTGGCTTAACTGAGCTTTTCGTTCTCTTTCATTTTGTAAAGCTGATATCTTTTTTTGGTAAATATCTTCTTCCAGATAGATGGTATTGGAGATTTCATTCATTTCTCTATCCAGCTTATCGGTCTGTTTCAGAATTTTTTCTTCAGATTGTTCATATTCAGCAATAAAAGCTTCACTTTCTTTCCTTTGAGCGGTTTCCAGGTTATTGTTGTACCAGACCGAGCCTATGATAGACAGTATTGCCATAATTAAGAATAAGAAGCGCATGACAGTATTTTTTTGTTAGAATGATTTTAGATTCATGAAGTCTGAACAATTTTACAAATATGTATTATCATATTCAAGCAATATT